>ERZ761607.219-NODE-219-length-118154-cov-14.756882_pt1 | contig 118154 bp, 103 predicted proteins | sample MGYA00511164_ERZ761607 | MGnify/ENA primary metagenome ERZ761607 (study PRJEB28899, sample SAMN02445080) | bioreactor sludge metagenome | biome: EBPR sludge | place: Australia: Brisbane, Thorneside Wastewater Treatment Plant | collected 2011-06-22 ...
ACTACAACGATGCCAATGGCGATGCAACAGCAGGAGCCATGACAGTTGTAGTAGCTGGAGGTAAGGATGTGGCTGGAAATGCATTGAACATCATTGCGCAGCCACAGGTAACTATCGACTTGTTTATTCCATCTGCGATTACTGTAAACTTGGCAGGTCCTTATGACTTTGGTACACAGCTAAAGATAGCCAGTGCATCGATCACCAACTCTGGATCTACAAGTGGTACTATTTATTGGATAGCAATAGCTGATGGCGCTACTCCTCCAAGTCAAGCCTACAATCCAGCAACTGCCAATCGTGGAGACGCGCCTGCAGTAGGAGCTAAGTTTGCAGGATTTGATACAAGAGGAGAGGTAGCCGGATTTATTAAAGCTTCAGGAAGCTTTTCTACCGGATCATCGCCTCAATTCATCAACTTTGCACCCAACGGTAACTTTGACTTGTATTTCTATGTAATAACCAGCACAGGAAATGTGAGTGCAATCACTACTACTGCTTTGGATGTTACAATGAATCCGTAATTCTTAGGATTACTTTACTAAGAGGCTGCTCCAAAAGAGCAGCCTCTTTTTTTTGTAAAACCTAATATGGGTGTGCTTATAGGTTACTCCAAAAGACGAATATTCAGCGTATTGGAATCGAAATAACCTGAATACCATCAAGCACCACTATGAGGCAGTAATAAAACTTGCAAGGGCTCAAAAAAAAATAACCACTCATCGGAGTGGCTATTTTTTATGATGTGGATAGAGTGATCAAGTAACTCAAGCGAGCATCTGCAACAATGTAGTTAACCTAGTTTTAAGGTTTCTTCTGTCAATGATGAAATCAAGAAACCCATGTTCCAGTACAAACTCTGCACTTTGAAATCCCTTAGGAAGATCTTTTCCGATGGTTTCTCTAATTACGCGTGGACCAGCAAAACCAATCAATGAATTAGGTTCGGCAATATTAAAATCTCCAAGCATTGCATAGCTGGCTGTTACTCCACCTGTAGTAGGATCAGTAAGAAGGGAAATGTATGGTATTTTGGCTTCGTCCAATAATGCCAGCTTAGCAGAAGTCTTAGCCATTTGCATCAATGACAGTCCCGCTTCCATCATTCGCGCACCCCCTGATCGGGAGATCATCAGGAAGGGAATGTTGTTTTTTAAAGAATGATCAATTGCCCTGGATATTTTTTCACCTACAACTGAGCCCATCGAACCTCCTATGAAACTAAAATCCATACAAGCAATTACAATGTCTATCCCATTCATTTTACCATGGGCGCTGCGTAAGGCATCCTTTAAGTTTACCTTGGCCTGCGATTCCTTGATTCGCTTGGGGTACGGCTTGGAGTCTACAAAATTCAGTGGATCAGCTGATTCCATGTTGGCATCCAGCTCTGTGAACTCATTGTTGTCAAACAAGATCTCAAAGTATTCTTTTGATCCAATGCGTACGTGATAATCCTCCTCAGGGACCACATAGGCATTATTTTTTAATTCCCGGGTATGAACAATTTTACCTTCAGGGGACTTAAACCAAAGACCATCCGGAACTTCTCTTTTTGCTTCTGTCGGTGTTAATATTCCCTTATCGGTGCGTTTAAACCATGACATAATAATCGCTTTAAATGAATTCCTTTCCCCTCATTCTGTGATAATAGCACTACAATTTAGGCTATTGTAACGGCCTTATCCAGATATACATCCTGAATTGCATTCAAAATTTCAATGCCTTCTTTCATTGGCCTCTGGAATGCTTTTCTTCCGGAAATCAGGCCCGTTCCACCTGCTCTCTTGTTGATCACTGCAGTTCTTACTGCGTCAGCCATATCGCTGGCACCTTTAGATTCCCCACCGGAGTTGATCAATCCCGCACGGCCCATGTAGCAGTTGGCTACCTGATAGCGGCAAAGGTCAATTGGGTGGTCGGTGGTCAGTTGGGTATACATTTTCTCATCAAACTTGCCATAGCTTGATCCGCTAATATTCAAAGCCTTGTAACCTCCATTGTTTTCAGGCAATTTTTGTTTGATAATGTCGGCTTGAATGGTCACCCCTAAATGGTTGGCCTGACCGGTTAAGTCAGCGGCAACGTGATAGTCTTTGCCATCTTTTTTGAAGGCACTATTTCTTAGGTAGCACCACAGGATGGTGGCCATTCCCAATTCGTGAGCGCGTTCAAAGGCTGCGGCCACTTCCTGAATCTGGCGAGTAGCATTGTCAGAACCAAAGTAAATGGTAGCCCCCACAGCAGCGGCACCCATGTTCCAGGCTTCTTCTACCGAGCCATACATTACCTGATCGAATTTATTAGGGTAGGTTAGAATCTCGTTGTGGTTGATTTTTACAATAAAAGGAATCTTATGGGCATATTTTCTGGAAACCATGGCCAGATTACCATAGGTAGTTGCCACCGCATTACAACCACCTTCTATTGCCAGTTTTAAAATATTTTCGGGGTCAAAATAAATGGGATTCTTTGCGAAAGATGCACCTGCGCTATGTTCTATGCCTTGATCTATTGGCAGAATGGAAACATATCCCGTTCCTCCTAATCTTCCGTGGTTGTATATCGCATTCAAGCTTCTAAGCACCTGGGGGCTTCTGTTGGACTGAACAAAGACTCTGTCTACAAAATCAGGACCTGGCAGGATGAGTTTATCTTGTGAAATAGCCTTGGTCTTGTAATCCAGAAGGTATTTTGCCTCTTTTCCGAGAAGTTTAGAAATGCTTGTTTTTGCCATAATGGGATAAGAATTTGAGTTGTTAAATATAGCGCCAAGGCATTACTACTCCAATCTAGATTGTGCCCGGGCAAAAAAAGAACCCGCCTTGTGAAGGCGGGTTCGTAATGATTGAATTTTTAAGCTTTGGAAGCCTGATTGCCTGATAATTTCTCCTTAATTCTGGCAGATTTACCTTGCCTTCCCTTCATATAATAAAGTTTGGCCCTGCGTACTTTACCAGCTTTAACAAGCTCAATTTTTTCAATGCTTGGGCTTAACAATGGGAACACACGCTCTACGCCTACTCCGTTAGAGATTTTACGCACGGAGAATGATTCCCCGTTTGTGTTCTTTCCCCTGCGGTATAAGACCACGCCCTGGAATTGCTGAACACGCTCTTTGGCGCCCTCTTTAATCTTAACGTGAACATTCACTGTATCACCAGCCTTAAAATCGATGATATCGGCTCTCTTAGAGGCCAACTCCTGCTCCACAATCTTCATTAAATCAGCCATAGCATGATGGTTTTTTAAAATGGACTGCAAATATAGGATTTAGAAATTACAAAAACTGATGGGATGCAGTTTTTTTAGTGATTTGTTAATCGCCCTTAAATAGGCCAGGACGCTTCTTTTTGGTTCGTTCTACTGCTTTTTCATGCCGCCATTTCTCCACATTGGATTCGTGACCGGATAAAAGAACATCAGGTACTTTCCACCCTTTATAAATAGCGGGTCGGGTATAAACAGGAGGAGCTACCAGGCCATCCTGAAAGGAATCGGTCATGGCGGAGCTCTCATCTGACAAAACACCCGGAATCAACCTTATAATGCTATCTGAAAGCACAGCAGCAGCCAATTCACCCCCTGACAGGACGTAATCGCCAATGCTGATCTCGGCCGTAACAAGGTGCTCTCGCACCCGTTCATCTACCCCTTTATAATGCCCACATAGGATTATCAGATTTTGATAAAGACTTAATTTATTGGCCAAAGATTGTGTCAAAAGTGTTCCATCGGGGCTCATATAAATGACTTCATCGTATTGGCGAGTGGCTTTTAAATGCGAAATGCAATTATCAATGGGCTCAATGGTCATGACCATACCCGCACCTCCACCGAAGGCGTAATCGTCAACCGATTTGTGTTTATGGGTAGAGTAATCCCTCAGGTCGTGAACGGTAATGCTGACCAAATTCTTGTCCTGTGCTCTTTTTAGGATAGAATCAGAGAAGGGGCCATCCAATAATCTGGGCAGGCAGGTGATAATATCAATATGCATTACAGCAAGTTAATAATTAGTGGGCTGGAATCAGATTTCCATAAAACCTTCAGGCAACTCCACTTTCACTTTTTTCAGCTTAGGATCAATCTTTTTGATGAAATAATCGCTAATAGGAATCAACAATTCACGGTCTTCATAAGCCACCACCAAAAGTGGATTCAATGCATGATTGTTGATTGAAGTTATAGTTCCCAGTTTTTCTGAATCAGCGAACACTGAAAATCCAATCAAGTCGTTGGTTTCCAGCTTATTTGACTTCTTTTTTAATGACTTGGGAAGGTACACTGCGTTTCGTATCAATTGGTCGGCCTGTTCAGGACTATTAACATCTTCAAATTTGATGATGGCCTGGTCATTCAAAATCGAAATGTGCTCAATAAAAAAAGGAATCAATCTATTGTTGATTTGAACAAAGATTGATTCCAATTTCTTAGGCAGTTCAGATTCTAAAAGAACCCTAACATCACCTTTTAAGCCATGTCTCTTGATCACGTACCCAATTTGGTAGCATGAGTCAATCTCCATTGCTTTGCTTATGCTTTAGGCTCCTCGCTTTCAGGAGCGGCACTTTCTGCCTGTGGTGTTGAGTCAGCTGCTTCTTCGGCAGGGGCGGCTTGTGCCTGCTCCTTCACCTCGTTCTTCTTACGGACGGCTTCAGCTCTTGCTTCTCTTACTTTTGATTCAGCTTCTTTACGAGCTTTGGCGATATCTTGCTTTGATTTAGCAAGATTATCTTTCTTGCCTTGAATCTTAGCTTCTTTCTCCTTCATCCAATCTGCCCACTTTGCGTCAGCCTGCTCTTGAGTTATAGCACCCTTAACAACACCTATTTGCAGGTGTTTTTTTAACATTACGCCTCTGTAAGATAGCATTGCCTTTACCGTATCGGTGGGCTGAGCGCCATTCATTAGCCAATGAAATGCACGATCATCCTTCAGGTCGATGCTGGCAGGATTGGTTAAGGGATTATAAGTTCCGATTTTTTCAATAAAGCGACCATCACGTGGTGCTCTGGCATCCGCTACGACTACATCGTACATTGCCAGTTTTGTGCGGCCTCTGCGGGCCAATCTGATTTTTACAGCCATTTTGCTAGTTTATTTTGTGGATCTCGTCCAGTTTTTTTTAGGACTGCAAATGTAGTGGTTTTTTTTGATTCAGCAACCAGTTCGGACACAGGTTATAACGCTGAGGAGTACGGTATATTTGTTAATGCGGTTATTAGATTTTTAATAAATAGTATGGTTATTTACATTTGTTAACACACCATCAAAACTATGGATAAATATTCCTATATCTCCAACGCAGACGTTGGCTATCTCGATGACCTCTATCAGAATTACAAGAAGGATCCCAATTCAGTGGATGCTTCCTGGCAAAAGTTTTTTGAGGGTTATGATTTTTCACTTCATAAGTATGGAGACAATGGCCCCGCAATGCCTTCGCCAGATGGCCTTACCATTAAGGAGACACAAGTAAGAACTTTGATCCATACTTACAGAAGCCGCGCGCATCTTAAGTCCAATACCAATCCTGTGCGCCCAAGAAGGGATCACAAAGTGCCCCTGGATTATAAATATTATGGCCTGACAGATGCAGACCTTGATGCAGAGTTTGATGTGGGTGTTGAGATTGGGCTGGGACGTACCACCCTTAAAAAGATAATTGAAAAACTGGATAAAGTATATGTAGGTCCAATTGGATTTGAATATAGCTATATCAGAAATCAGGAAATTTTTGATTGGTTCGTAGGCAAGTGCGAAACGGAGTATTACACCTATGATCCGAGCATTGAGGAAAAAAGAGATATTCTTTACAAACTGAATGAAGCAGTGGTATTCGAAAACTTCCTTCACACAAAATTTCTGGGGCAAAAGAGGTTTTCATTGGAGGGCGGAGAAAATACTATTCCAGCACTACAAACCATAATCAATAAGTCGGCTGAAATGGGTGTGAAAGAGGTTGCCATTGGAATGGCGCACCGGGGCAGGCTCAATGTACTGTCCAACATCCTAGGAAAAACATACGAGCAAATATTTAATGAATTTGAGGGCAACGCTGGTGTTGATGGCACCATGGGTGATGGTGATGTTAAATACCATCAAGGCTATGCGGGACAGATTGATACCCCTTCAAAAAATAAAATTTATGTTAAACTGACCCCTAATCCCTCTCACCTTGAAGCGGTAGATCCGCTCGTACTGGGCTATACAAGAGGTCAAATCGATGATGAATATGAGGGCGACCTCAAAAAAGCGATGGCCATACTCATCCATGGTGATGCAGCCATTGCCGGCCAGGGTATTCTTTATGAGATAGTGCAAATGTCTGGATTGCCAGGTTATAATACCGGAGGTACCATTCACTTTGTCATCAACAATCAGGTTGGATTTACAACCGATTATGACGATGCCCGAACGTCCATCTACTGTACAGATCTGGCAAAAATTGTGGATGCACCGGTGCTTCATGTAAATGGAGATGATGCAGAGGCAGTAACATTTTGTTGTAAGCTGGCTGTGGAGTATAGACAGAAATTCGGAAAAGATATTTTCATAGACATGCTGTGTTATCGCAGACATGGGCACAATGAGAGTGACGAACCTAAGTTTACCCAGCCAAAGCTTTATAATATAATAGCCAAACATCCCAATCCCAGGGAGATCTTCTCCAAGAAACTGGTTGAACGCGGAGATGTTGATGCTGAGCTGGCCAGTGAAATGGACAAAAAGTTCAGGAATCAATTACAAGACCGACTTAACGAGGTTAAACAGAATAAACTACCCTATAAGGTTCAAAAGATTGAAGAAGAGTGGCACAAACTAAGAAAATCCAAACCTGAGGATTTTGATTCGTCACCTTCAACAAGTATTGAACAATCAGTAATTGATAAAGTGGGAAAAGCGCTTACAACCTTACCTGCTGGATTCAAAGCGATCAAGCAGATTGAGAAGTTAATGAAAGACAGAAAGGCATCTTTCTTTGAAAACAAAGAACTGAGCTGGGCGGATGCTGAATTGTTGGCGTATGGATCATTGCTTATTGAGAATCGATTTGTAAGAATGTCAGGTCAAGATGTGAAAAGAGGCACTTTCTCTCATCGTCATGCTTACGTAATGGATGTGAATGCCAATGAAAATTATTGCAATCTTGATCACATACAAAAAGACCAGCGCAAATTCCAAATATTCAACTCTTTGCTTTCTGAGTTTGGTGTGCTTGGATTTGAGTATGGCTACGCGTTGGCATCTCCTAATGCACTTGTGTTATGGGAGGCACAATTCGGAGACTTTGTCAATGGTGCGCAAGTAATGATTGATCAGTTCATAGCGAGTGCTGAATCCAAATGGCAACGTATGAATGGACTTGTAATGCTATTGCCTCATGGTTATGAAGGGCAGGGCCCCGAGCACTCCAGTGCCAAACCAGAGCGATTCCTTCAACTGGCTGCTGAATACAATATGGTAGTGGCCAATCCAACCACCCCAGCTAATATTTTTCATTTGTTAAGAAGGCAGGTTACCTGGGAATTCAGAAAACCCTGCATTGTGTTTTCACCAAAATCATTGCTACGTCATCCATCCGTTGTTTCTCCTATAAATGAATTTACAAAGGGAGGCTTCAAGGAAGTGATAGATGATCCAACCAGCCCAAAGTCTGTAAAAAGATTAATCATGTGTACAGGCAAGATTTATTACGATTTGGTTGAAGCACGCCAAAAGAAAAAGATAAAAGACATTGCGATTGTCAGGGTTGAACAACTCTATCCTTTCCCTGAAAAGCAATTGAACGCGATCATAAAAAAATATAAGGGAGCACAATTGGTCTGGGCACAAGAGGAGCCATCCAACATGGGTTACCAAAGTTTTATTATCAGAATGATGCCTGAACAAAAGATTGAATTCATTTCCAGAAAGGCTAGTGCATCGCCTGCTACCGGATATGCAAAAGTTCATAAAGTGGAGCAGGAAAAAATCATCAATCAAGCCTTAGAAGTAAAAGCATAAAAAAATTAACTAATACCATGTCTGAAAAAGTAAAAGTTCCCACAGTAGGCGAATCCATATCTGAAGTGACCATAGCCACCTGGCTGAAGAAAGATGGCGATCGTGTGGAGATGGATGAAGTGATTGCAGAACTGGAATCTGATAAAGCCACCTTTGAGCTTCCCTCACCCAAAACGGGCGTGTTGAAAATTGTAAAGCAAGAAGGAGATACCGTTCCGATAGGAGAGGTTATCTGCGAAATAGACACAGATGCAAAAGGCGCTGCCAAAGCTGAAGCTCCTAAAGAAGCTGCCAAAGCGGCTGCAGCTGCGCCTACCGCCAGCGCTGCGCCTAAGGCAACCGGTGAAGTGAAAGAGATGAAGGTGCCTGCGGTGGGTGAATCAATCACCGAGGTCACCATTTCTACTTGGTTGAAAAAAGACGGGGACTTTGTGTCACTGGATGAAGTGATTGCGGAGGTAGAGTCGGATAAGGCCACGTTTGAACTTCCTGCCGAAGCACAGGGTATCTTAAAGATCGTAGCCAAAGAGGGTACGACATTGCCTATTGGTGGTTTGATCTGTAAGATTGAAGTGGCAGAAGGATCACCTCAACCCTCATCATCAAAATCACCAGTGTCCACGGCATCAGGTAGTACCCCTGCAGGAGACACATCCTATGCAGCAGGGCATCCTTCTCCAGCCGCAGGAAAAATATTAGCAGAAAAAGGAATTTCTTCCGGACAAGTTTCTGGAACTGGCGTAGGGGGTCGTATCACTAAAGAGGATGCGATGAATGCGCAGGCTAGTCAGCAAAAATCACCTGAGGCTGCGGCCCCAGCTCCAGCGCAACAAGGCATGCGCGAGGAGACAAGAGAGAAGATGTCGAGCATGCGCAGAACCATTGCAAAACGTCTTGTGGCTGTGAAAAATGAAACGGCCATGTTAACTACCTTCAATGAGGTGGACATGAAACCGGTAATGGATCTTCGTTCTCGTTATAAAGATAAATTCAAAGAAAAATACGGAGTAGGTCTTGGGTTCATGAGCTTCTTCACCAAGGCAGTATGTGTGGCCTTGCAAGAGTTTCCAGCAGTAAATTCCTATATCGATGGTAACGAGGCGGTCTATCACAATTACTGTGATATCTCTATTGCCGTTTCGACTCCACGAGGATTGGTGGTGCCTGTGATTCGCAATGCCGAATCAATGAGCATGGCTGAAATTGAGAAGGAAGTAGTACGATTGGCTACACGTGGTCGTGATGGAAAACTTTCTATTGAAGAAATGACCGGAGGAACATTCTCTATTACCAATGGAGGTGTATTTGGCTCCATGCTTTCAACACCGATTCTCAATCCACCCCAGTCTGCTATTTTAGGTATGCACAATATTGTGCAGCGTCCCATTGCCCTTAATGGTGAAGTGGTAATTCGCCCTATTATGTACCTGGCACTTTCCTATGATCATCGTATTGTAGATGGAAAAGAATCAGTAAGCTTCCTGGTAAAGGTGAAGGAGCTACTTGAAGATCCGGGTCGTTTAATTCTTGGCGTTTAATTTTTCATAAAAAAATAATAATAGAACGAAGCTATGCAGTACAACGTAACAGTAATTGGTTCAGGACCCGGAGGATATGTTGCAGCAATTCGGTGCGCACAACTGGGATTCAAAACTGCCATCATCGAAAAGTATGAAACCCTGGGTGGCACCTGTTTAAATGTTGGTTGCATACCTTCCAAAGCATTGCTCGATTCTTCAGAGCATTTTCTAAATGCAAGGGACCATTTCAAAGAACATGGTATTGATATACCTGCACCTAAAGTGAATATCAAACAAATGATCGCGCGCAAATCGGATGTTGTAAAGCAGAATGTTGATGGCATTGCCTACCTCATGAAAAAAAATAAAATTGAGGTACACACAGGAGTGGGCTCTTTTGTAGACAAGAATACCATCAAGATTACAAGTGCAGACGGAAAAGAATCAACAATTACAACAGAGAAAGTAATCATAGCCACAGGTTCAAAACCTACACCATTACCTTTTGCCCCTTTCGATAAAAAGAGAATCATCTCCAGTACAGAAGCATTGGAGCTTAAGGAGGTTCCGAAGCACATGATTGTAATTGGCGGTGGAGTAATAGGAATGGAGCTGGGCTCCGTATATGCCCGACTTGGCGCCAAAGTGACTGTAGTGGAGTTTTTGGACAGTCTGATTCCTACTATGGATGGCACTATGGGTAAAGAACTTTTAAAAGTAACTAAGAAGCTGGGTATGCAATTTTACCTTGGCCATAAAGTCATTTCTGTAGAAAACAAAGGAAAGGAAGTGGTGTTGAAGGCAGAGGATAAATCGGGTAAGGCCATAGAATTGAAGGGCGACTACTGCCTGGTAAGCATTGGCAGAAGGCCATACACCGATGGGCTGGGACTTGATAAGATTGGGATTGAACTGGACAAAGGAAAAATACCTGTTGATGACCATTTAAAAACCAAATTAGACAATGTGTATGCAATTGGCGATGTGGTAAGAGGAGCAATGCTAGCACACAAAGCGGAGGAAGAAGGTGTAATGGTGGCTGAACAGATGGCGGGGCAAAAACCGCATATCAATTACTTACTCATTCCTGGAGTGGTTTACACCTGGCCTGAGGTAGCCAGTGTAGGTTATACGGAAGAACAGCTAAAAGAAATGGGCAAAGCTTATAAGACGGGTTCGTTTCCTTACAAGGCATTGGGTAGGGCAAGGGCCAGCATGGACACGGATGGATTGGTAAAAATATTGGCCGATAAACAAACAGATGAAATTCTGGGTGTTCATATCATTGGTGCTCGTGCAGCTGACATGATTGCTGCGGGTGTCACGGCAATGGAATTCAGGGCATCGGCAGAAGATGTATCCAGAATGTCACATGCCCATCCTACTTACATGGAAGCGGTGAAAGAAGCTTGTCTGGCGGCCACAGCCAACCGGCCAATTCATATGTAATTGTTCTTTCGCAAGTAGTAGTTGAGGCCATAGCGGATGGCAATGGCTACTATCAATGGCAACAAGAATACATTGAGTTGCTGAGGCAGCAATCCCCAGGTAGTGATTAGCAACACCGTGATAGCTGTTAAGAAGCCAAAGTATTTTTTCAATAGTTTTTTCTGTTCGCTAAAAATCAGAATTCCTGCAATCAGATTGGTAGGCAGTGCCCACAACAAATTAAAATTGTTGGCTGCAGCTTTATGATCTGTGGCTATCCACAAAATGAACAACAAGCATCCAATACAACCAGTGATGATGAGCAGGGATGCATCCAGCCATCTGGAGATTTTTTTCTTCCGAAAATCAATAATAGAAATTACCCCGATGATTGCCAATAAAACCCCAAAAACCGTCCAGGGGTGAGGGGGGCCATCAAACGTATTGGGGGGATTACCGGAATCTGAAACTATGGTTTCTTTGACTAGTTTTTTTTGTCCAGCTTCACTGTTGAGGGTAGCATTTTCAAATGAAGACTCAATATAATCCGGTAAAAACATGTATTCGATGGGTGTAGCTTTTTTATCCATGGGTAATCCAAGGCAAATGTCAATTCCCAAATCTCCCCATGGCTGTTCCTTTAAGTACAAGTCTGTAAGCTCCCTGATTGTATAATTGGTGGTAATGTATGAATCATCAAATTGAATGTCTTTTCCCAATACCTCTACAAACACATCCCTGATTTTTGTCGCACAGTTGTTGTAAAAATAATCGTACAGGTAGTCCTGATTTTCAGGCTGTGCGTTCCATTGCAAAAAATCAAAAAGCTTTTGTTTCTGTTCTTGATTGAGATCGATTACTTGCTCATGTACCCACCTGTTCAAGTATAAATAATTGTGTTTGAATCGAGGATAGGACTGAACAGACAGCCTATACAGCAAATGTCCCCTTGTAAAATTGAGATAAAAATTGGGCTGATTAAAATCGAATGTGCCATAGTTATAAGCATAGTCGATATTGTGAACAGGATCATACACTCTGATGGCACTGTGTCCAAAAGCAGAGTATAACTCGCCCTGATAGGGAGCACAGGTGATTACACCAATCTGAGCATTTTCTGACAGTTGGAGTGACTGCGAAAACAAGTTGAAAGCGAGCAGAATTGTGGGAAGAATCAGAATATACCTCATGCATCTAAATAATCGATCGAAATATAAAACAATCGCTGTGTAAAAGGTAATTTTGGATCAGGCATGAATCGAAATATAAAAGACGGACTGAATTTTGCCTCCAAGCTTACGCTTCCCCGGATTTGGAATTCAGGCAAGGTACTTTCTAGCTATTTTGGTTCAAGATTTACCGGAAAGGCTTCCTTACCGGCTATGCCTATCAGTATATCCATAGAGCCAACCACGTCTTGTAATTTAAGGTGCCCCGAATGTCCTAGTGGCCTCCGGTCTTTTACGAGACCTACCGGCATGTTGAAGCAAGAATTATTTGAAAAGGTAATTAATGAGCTTGCGCCCACTTTATCCTACTTGATATTTTATTTTCAGGGTGAACCCTATCTACATCCTCAATTATTGGAAATGGTGAGGTATGCATCTCAAAAAAAAATATACACAGCCACTTCCACCAATGCCCATTACCTTTCAGACGAAATGGCGAAGAAAACAGTTGAGTCTGGTTTAGATAGGATGATCATTTCCATTGATGGGGTAGATCAGGAAACCTACGCCTCCTATCGGGTAGGAGGTAAGCTCTCGAAAGTAATAGAGGGGACACGCAATATTATTAAGTGGAAGCGCCTTTTAAAATCAAGAACGCCTCATATTATTTTTCAATTCCTAGTTGTACGTCCTAATGAAAATCAAATTGAGCAAGTCTACCGATTGGCAGATGAGCTGGGTGTGGATGAAGTAGCGCTAAAAACTGCACAGATCTACGATTACAAAAATGGTTCTGAGCTGATACCAACCAATGAAAAATACAGCAGGTATAAAAAAATGGCAGACGGATCTTATGACATTAAGAACAGTTTACTTAATCACTGCTGGAAAATGTGGCATAGCTGTGTGATTACATGGGATGGAAAGGTAGTACCGTGCTGCTTTGATAAGGATGCCCATTTTGTTTTGGGAGACCTCAATGAAAAATCATTTAAAGAAATCTGGAAAGATAAAAGGTACAACCACTTCAGACAATCACTTTTGAAGTCAAGAGAGGAAATAGAAATTTGCAAAAATTGTACAGAAGGAACTAAGGTGTGGGCTTAGGAGGAGGCCTTTTTCTTTTCCTCAACAGATTTCAAAATGGCTTTTATGTCCAATGTTCCACACTTTCCGCATCCCGATTCGCAGCTTTCGGAGGCGAAGGATTGGTAAACAAGCCAGCCAAGATAACTGACAGCGGCCAGGCCCATTACACTTATAAGGATAAATTGAAGCATATGCAAATTTAATTAATTTATGAATAGCCCCAGTGTCTTTTGATGACTTCAACCATTTCTGGTTGAATAGCTCCAGCCGCACAAATCTCACCTCCATAAAGAAAATTGCTTCCCCCTTTAAAATCAGATACTTTACCCCCTGCTCTTTCCACAATCAGGCTCCCGGCAGCTACATCCCATGGGTTTAGGTTATATTCAAAAAAACCATCCATTCTACCGCAAGCCACGTAAGCAAGATCCGTAGCTGCACTACCCATCCTTCGTACACCATGGGTCAATTCCAGAAATGTTTTGATAATAGAAAGGTATTCATCTCTTTTATCAAAGTGATAATAGGGAAATCCTGTGGCTAACAATCCTTCATTTAAAGAGGGAGTATCAGCAACATGTATTTCTTCACCATTGCAGGAAGCAGGTCCGTCAACTGTGGCAGAAAAACACTCCATTTTACTTACTTCATGAACTACACCCAAAACGATTTTGTCTTTTTTGGACAAGCCAATGCTGACTGCGTAGGGGGGCAAACCGTGGGTAAAATTGGTTGTGCCGTCAAGCGGGTCAATTATCCATCTATATTCATTTGATCCCTCTGAAGAAGTGCCTTCTTCTGCCAGAAATCCTGCCCCAGGAAGTATTAACCTCAACGCCTTCACCAATTTTTTTTCGGCTTCCTTATCCACATAGGACACGAGATTGTTTGGTGAATTCTTATGTTCAATTTTAGATTTATCAAAATTCTTGACTTCATCATTGATGAAATTGGCCACCTCACTGCTCAGTTCTATGACATCCATTTCCATTTGGCCCAAATCGATCATTTTTTCGATGTTTTTCTTTTAACTAAGGTAAACAATAGTATCAACACTGAAACCCATGCGGCAGTTCTAGGAATTAATTCTCCTTTTTGAGCATATTCACCTACTTCTTCTTGTGATGTGGAATAAAGAACCATCATTTCGTCCCGGCTTAAAGCCACAGTATCAAGACTATAGGAGTAAAGCATGGGTCCTACGAATGAAAGGGCAAATAGAGTGACATAAATCCAGTTTATTTTCTTTTCGGTGAGTGCAGCCTGATAAAGCAGGGTATTGCAAATGAGCACCCAGAGGGACGCACCAAGGTAGCCAGTTTGATGATTCCAGTTCGTCCATTCTGGTTTTAGAATAAAAAGATCAGCTAAAAAATGGACTGGAAATGGAGACCATTTTAGCAATACATATTCTATGGAAAGCCAAAAAAGTGGTAGGGTAATGATACTGACTCCAGATCCGAGGCTTTTACGTACAAATGTGTAACCTAAGAAAGACAGGGTAAAGAGGATGGCCTGAATCACCACATAGGTAAGCTCGGCAAAGTCGAAAAAAGTACCCGCAAAAAGAGAAATGGATAGGCCAAGCAGCACCAATTCAAGTGAGCTCCACATCGATTTTTCTTTTCGATTGTTAACGGCTATGGCAATAAATGGAGCGAAGCCTATTAGTGCAAGTAGCGGAAATGAGGGCATTAACCAGGCCAGGCTGAATAAAAGTGTGCCCCCGGCAAAAAGATAACCCAAGCTTATGCTATTCTTTTTTGCCATCGATTACAATAACAATTTCACCTTTTACTTTGTGTTCTTTAAAATGGGCCACAACTTCATTCAAAGATCCTGTAATTGTTTCTTCATGAATTTTGGTAAGCTCTCTTGAAACAGAGATTTTTCTTTCCTCACCAAAAAACTCAAGCATTTGCACGAGTGTTTTTTCAAGTCGGTGAGGGGACTCATATACAACGATGGTTCGGTCTTCTTCGGCAAGTTTCTTAAGTAAAGTTTGTTTTCCCTTTTTGTGGGGCAAGAAGCCTTCAAAAACAAAACGATCTGTTGGGAAACCAGATTTCACCAGGGCGGGTACAAAAGCTGTGGCTCCAGGCAAACATTCCAATTTTATTCCTGCTTGTAAACAAGCACGCACCAACAAAAAACCCGGATCTGAGATTCCTGGCGTTCCGGCATCACTTACCAACGCCATGGTTTCCCCGCCCTTCATCTTTTCGATAAGTCCTGTGAGTTTTTTGTGTTCATTGAAAATATGAAAACTCATCAATGGTTTCTGAATATTATAATGCTTTAGGAGGATACCGGATTTGCGGGTGTCCTCAGCAAGAATAGTATCCACTTGTTTTAATATCTCCAGCGACCGTAAAGTAATATCCCCCAGGTTTCCGATAGGCGTTGGCACTAAGTAGAGATAAGTCTTTTCCGGATTCACTTGACCAATTTATCGATAGCCTGAGCCAGATTGCGATCCTTTTCGGTAACAATATTACCGGCATCGTGAGTGGTAAGTTCTATGGTCACCTTGTTGTACACGTTGGACCAGCTTGGATGATGGTTCATTTTTTCAGCCAGCATGGCCACTTTGGTCATAAAGGCAAAGGCTTCAATAAAATCCTTGAATTGATAAACATTCTTAAGCTTATGATTTTCTTCTATCCACATAGGCTTTGGTTGGTTAGTCGTCAATAAAGGTATCAATAATGAAGATAGGAAGGGATCACCTAAAGGGCAATAATGCCATCTATTGCGGAGGCATTTTGGTAAACCTCAATTACAGCTTCAGTGGAGGGCATCATCATTTGAATGGTGAAGCTGGTGTAGTTCCCGTTTTTCGACAGGCGTTCACTTGGGTTGTGCATGGGGAACATTCTGCGAACCTCTTCTTCCTTTCCTTTCGGTACAATAAACTTAAAAGTATATAAGGAAGGCCAGGCATAGTGGTTTTCCAGTTTTTCCTTAAAAGAGTCAAGCCAGTTCTGATCTATCATAAAACGAAAAAGACTCCATCCGGCATTCCGAATGGAGTCTTTTGTTGATTTAAATTATTAAAAGAATAAATATCTCTTGTCTACAATATTGGCACCTTTCTTCAATGCTTCCGAAATATTGAAACCAGATTGATTGTTGAGCGATTGTAGCTTCTGATTTTTAAACATGGAGTAATCGCCAATTTCAGGAGCTATGGTCTTGTTACCGCTCTCTATAATTAGCACACCATTTTCCCCTATGATTGGCGCTGACCTTTTTCCGCTTTCAAGGGCAAATGCTTTCCCTACAGCTATTGGATCTATACCTACTCCTGGCAATGAGTTGGAATTCAGTTTGAGATCACTGGAAGAATTTACTGAGGCATCTTCACCGTAGGCAGCGGCAATTTCATCCAGTGAACCATTCAGTCCATTTAGTTTTTCGGCTATCTTTTTTCCTTTCAACTGATTCTTTACCAATGGTGTTATTTCTTCCTTCACATCTTCAAAGGCCATGTATCCCTCTTCTGTTTCGTCTGTCATTACGGCAACAGCATAACTTGTTTGTACGTCAAAAACATCAGATACCTTACCGATTTTGGCATCGCGGAAAAGCCAAAGTACAACCTGACGAGCATCACTTAGGGTGTTTACCCTTGTGTCATTGGTAGCTACATCTGCCGCTTCATAAACCCTTAAATTTTCTTCTGCCGCCAGCTTTTTGAAATCTTCAATATTTGACACACTGCTAGCAAACAAGTCAGCTTTTCTGTAGGCTTCATTTTGAGTTTCATCACTTGGCGTAATGTCTCTTTCAATAATAGCTACAGTATAGCTCGTGTTGTCTTTTACGCTTGTCACATCGATGATATGGTAACCAAATTCTGTCTCTACAAGATTATTGATCAACCCAGTTGACTTTGCATTGAAAACGGCACTTTCAAAAGGTTTTACCATTTGACCAGTAGTAAAATAGCCAAGGTCACCACCTCTGCTGGCAGTACCATCTGTACCAAATTCTGAAGCTTTTTGGGCAAAATTGGCACCAGCCTTAAGGTCATTAAGTATGCCTTGTGCCTTGTCCCGAGCGGTCTTTTTTGCTTCAGGAGTTTCATCATCCCATCTGATAAGGATATGACTTGCTCTTGCGTTGTAAACGGTATCTCTGTTCTTGGAAACCAACTTTGCTACTTTATAACGGCCACCATCCAAAAGAGGGCCAATTACGGTGCCTGCAGCCATCGATCCAATTTGCTCATTCAAGAATGCCGGTAACTTATCTGGCGTGTATGTAGAATAGGCATCAGTATTGTCAGAATTGATTACAGCAAAGACAGAGTCTTCGACTGTTGTTCTGAGGTCAGAAGCAATTTTTGACAATTCATCACGTATCTCAGCTGAATCAGTTGCAGAAGGAGTGAGTGGAAAAGAAACATAGCTCATGCTACGTGATTTTTCGGCCTTGTATTTTTCCTTGTTCTTATTGTAATAGGCCCTTAGATCAGACTCAGAAGCAGTTACCAGTGAATCACTCATTGAGTAGAAGGGCACGTAAACATATCTTACCTCAGCCACATCATTCTGCAAATGGTACTCTCTTTCAGATTCAGCTTGAGTTACATAGTTCGTTTTTACGATCAGGTTTTCGAATTTAATTCTCGCCCTTCCAGGTACCAGATCGGCTCTAAAAATATTCCACCTTACCCTTGGCTCAGAATTGACAGGCTGATTGTCAAGTGATTGCAAATAGGCTATAAGGCTGTTTCTATCAAAATTTCCGGCTGAGTCAGTAAATGAAAGCTTGATATTTTCGTCCACATTCTTTCCCTGGATAATATCCCATTCCTCATCGCTGGTCACTTTCACGCCTACATTTTCATACTGAGGGGTAATTGCATATTTAGAGATAAGCAGGTCCCAGGCCTGCTGGCGAAGTGAAGGACGCTCACGCTCACCCGGCTGACGGCCAAAATTGAGGATATAATTGTTTTCCCTGGCTTGTACAGCTGCCTGAAATTCTTCCAATGAGATTGACTTGCCGGCAATTTCACCGACCTCGTTGTCATTTCCAGAAAAGACAGAAGTTGGCCCGCTTCCAAATAAATCATTAAGAACAAAAGCCGCGATGGCTACCGTAATGAAGCCGACAACCACCTTTGTCATTTTGTTCCTCAAAGTTCCAATAAGAGCCATACTGTGTATTCGATTAGAGTTAGCGTAATTTAATTTTTAAAGAGCCGCAAATTTAAGGTCTATTCTCAATTCAGCAAAGGGGTAATTAACTAATTCAGTAATTAATTTTACTGATTATCAGGCAATTATACCGTCCAAAATGGCTTTGAAATCAGTCTTTGGAGCTGGTCTTTTCTACAAGCAATTTGACAATATCGATACGATTGTCTTCCGTGGATTGGATGATGAAGGTATAAGGAGGGATAGAGATGGCCTCTCCTTCTTCCGGAAAATCTTCGGTGAAGGCCAGGATCATTCCACCCAGGGTCTCATAGTCGCCTTCCGGCAAATTCCAATCGTAGGCATCGTTGAGATAATCAATTTCATGCCGAGCACTTAAGAGGAAAGTGTGGTCATCAATTTGTTGTTCTACCAGATCATCTTCATCATGTTCATCTTCTATTTCTCCGAAGATCTCTTCTATGATGTCTTCCATGCTCACAATACCTGAGGTGCCGCCAAACTCATCAACCACTACTGCAAGACTTTTTCGGTCTTTGATAAACTGGATCATTAGTTCATTCACCATCATGGCTTCAGGAACGATATTGATAGGGGTGAGGATTTCGCTGATCGATTTTGGCTTTGTAAAAAGCGCTGAAGAATGACAATAACCAATTACATCATCAATGGTTTCCTTGTAGATAATGATTTTGGAATGTCCACTTTCAATGAAAGCTTCTCTTAATTTCTCCAAACCGTCATCGGAAGCAATGGCCACAATTTCTGTTCTTGGAATCATGCACTCCCTTACTTTGACAGTCTTGAACTCAAGTGCGTTGTGAAATATCTTCTTGTCCAGCTCGATTTCCTCATTTTCATGCTTCACGTTTTGCATGTTTTTGAGGTAATGATTCATGTCTGTTAGACCGAACGCAGGCTTTTCTTCTGAATACTCTAATCTGAGTACATGCACAATCACCAGTTTTGACAGGTAAACAATGGTAAATGTGATCGGGGAAAGAACGTAAAACGCAATGCGAAAAGGAATTGCCAGCGTGGCCAGCATCAGATTGGGGTTGATAAGGAATAAACTCTTTGGCAAAAACTCTGCAGTAAAGAGAATAATTAAAGTTGAAATTACTGTTTGAATGAGCAGAACATACAATTCACTTTTGAATCCTACAGGTAGCACTGAAACCAGCCAAGGTTCAATCATCTGGGTAATGAGTATACCAAATAACACCAAAGCGAGTGTGTTGCCTATCAGTGTTGTACCGATAAACCAGGATGGTTTTTTAACGAATTGGGACATGATACGCCCCCAAAGCACACCCTGTTTTCCCTGTAATTCTATTTGAAGTTTATTGGCAGAAAAGAAAGCGATTTCGATTCCCGAAAAAAAGAAAGAGAATATTAGCGAAATAAGAACAGGGGTGAATAACGCAGTATTCATCTAGATCGTTTTCTTATGGTATAGGCGAAGAACAAAATAAAAGAGAGCATAATAGACCAGTAAGCTTGGCCAAGTCCAACTGTCATCACTTCGTATGCCCCAATAATAATAAATACTACCGCAAGGGATAGTAATATAATGTCTGCCAATTTCATGGATTTGCAAAGATAAGCATATTGGACGATTGGCGGGATATTACTCAATTACCTCAAATTCTCCCTCAGGGTTTTTGATGGTATAGTCTGACAGATCTTGCGCAGCCTCGAGCCCGGTGCCATAAATTACCTCGTTTTCGAGCTTAATAGTCACAAATTTTTCCGTAAAAATCCGTTTGGTATCCTGTTTCCAAAAGAGCTCCTCAGTATTCAATTGTTCCTTTTTTTCAATATTGACGATCTCAACCTTCCCTCTACCTCGCCATTGATTGTCCTCACTGAAAAAATAGGCGCTATTGGCGCGCAGGGTTGACGTGATCTTGCCCATTTCATTAAAGAATTCAAGGTAGATGCCATCGGGAAATTCACGGTCTCCGTTTTCGAACTCAAAAACTTTTTTAGCAATCATTTTCACCTTGATGATGTCGTTCTCAGCATAATACATTTCTACGTTCTCAGCTTCTGAGAGCGGACCATTGTATTCAACAGGTTGGGAGGTTTCGGTGTGGCTGCAAGAAAACAAAAACCCAACCAGCGAAATAATTACACTGCTTATAAATGAGGCTTTAGTATTCGGTAGGTGTGCCATAAGGTAAAAACAAAAAGGCTGGCTAAAAGCCAGCCTTTTTGATAAGGTATTTAATGCTAATTAATCACGAGTGTCTATGGTTACTGTTTCTCCAATCCAGCAACTTACCCTCATGGTATCTCCCACTTTCCAGTTGAAAAGGAAGATTTCTTCTTTTGAAGGAAACTGAGATTTAGCCTGAGCCATTTTTTGACTAGCACCTGCACGAGCGTACATGTTGTAAGCAGCTATGTACACCAGCCTGTCTTCAGCCATGTTTACGCTTTTTTTACAGTCGTTGAAGCTGCTATAGTACAGGTCTCCGATTTTCTCATATCCATCTTTATTGCCAGTTTCGGCAGCCTGACGGAAATAATCACGGGCTCCGTTTTTACTTCCTTTCTTAGCCTGAAGGCTTCCCAAATAGATGAGCATATCCCCTTTATCACTTGGAGTGGAGGCTAATGAAAGTGCCTCTTTAAGCAATGTTTCAGCCTTGTCAAGATTGTCATTGCCCATGTACTTCAAAGCAAGGTTCTTAGCCAAACCAAAATCTTTTTCTTCTGCGTGAATGACTTCACCCACTTCTAACCACAAGGGGTCATCAGTACATTTACCTTGAAGCATAAAACCAAAAATCTTTTTGGCCAATGCCAGATCTTTTGGCGTCTTCCTGAATTTAGGCTCCAGGTTGTTTTTCACAAAATCACAATCCACCTTCACCATTCCGATTAGCAAATCGTCAATTACACCAATGTATTCTTTCACTTTGGCTACATCTTTGGTTTTACCGGCCGCTTCGTCTTCTTTTATTTTGCTATTGGCTATAGAAATAATCTTATCATAGCGATCAAGAATTTGCTCATCACTAAGATTTTTAAGCAACACATGATTAGCCTGAACCACAGTCATGTAAGCAACAAGGTTACCATCTGTCATTTTGGTTCCGCTAATCTCAGCGACACGATCAAAAAGCTTAAGTAATTCAGCCGACTTTTCTTTATTAGTTACGTTGTACTTGTAGGCATAGAAAGCTTTACGGTTCAGCACATTTACCTCATCTCCGCAGTACTTGATGCGCAAATCATACATCATCAACATGGAGTCAACCAATTGCTGTTTTTTAGCTGGATCTTTTTCCTTTTCGGCAAGGTTATCATACAAGTCAGCGCCATCTATATAGAGCTTTACATGCCAGTCAGGAGCATTTTTCAGCATCCAGATGAATGGGCTCGCGGCAGCTCTGTATTGGCCTTGTTTCATGGCATCACCATACAGGGCAACTTTTTCTTCAGCCTTACTTTTGTCCTCTGGCCATTTAAATTCACGGCACTGTGCATTGGTATCGAGGCTTGATGCGATAAACATGAACATCAAGGCACCAGCTATTACTGTTTTCATAGTTTTCATTTCTAGTCGAATCTTCTTTTTATAAACCACTGGTCGTTGAAAGTAACGCCAAAATATAACTTAAAGTAATTTTCCTCAATAGAGTTTGTTAGTAAATCTCCCCTCTTACCCACTTTAAACGCCAAATCCAAACTTGAAATTCGGCTCACTGGGAGAGATAACCCAAAATTAATGCCAAAATCTTTCAACACATTGCCATTAATCAAATAAGGTGCCTCACTGAGGCTTACACCCGTTCGGTAAGTGACTCTTTTTAGGTAATTATTTAGAGAACCTGCATCAGGGGTTATTTTTCCACCTAAAGAAAATTGCCATCCTTTGCTCACGCCTTCAGGAGTTCCATTGAAATTTTTGAATTGAGTATAGTCAAGATAAGTAAAGTCTGCTCCAACAAGCCATTTCAATTCTTTGCCAAAGGAAATGCCACCCCCGAATGATTGTGGGATGGTAGTGGTGCCAGGCTCATTATTGACAATAGTTACTGAATCCGTGATGCCCCCAGCATTTCTCCTTTCAAGTCGCTCATAAAATTTGGTATCAATGTCTGCTTTGAAGTCATACACCAATCCAGCGTTGAACTGAAAGTTCTTTCGTCCTATAGAGTCTTTATGAAAGGAAACACCTCCTGTGAATCCAAAGCCCTTGAAGGATTGCCTGTCATATACGTTTGTGGTATACCGAACCAACTGGCTGGTTTCGCTAAGTGTGGCTGCGTATTGGTTAATGATTGAGCTGAAAAAATAGGTAGCTTTTAATCCAACTGAAACATTTGGATGGAGGGCGATGCCATTGGACCAATACAGTTGATTGATTCCACCACTGCCTTGTTCAAGCACTTCCACTGTATTTGTACTATTTTCAATAGGGGCTTGATAACTAAGCGCAAAATTAACAGAGGAGTAAGGCATCAATCCTATACCCATTCCCCATTTTGTTCTCTTTATTGGAAAGCCCATCGCCAGATAATTGAGGTTTCCACTCCCCGCTTTTTCACTTGCGCTGCTGCCTTTAATTGTCCTTTGTTCGCCAATGAATCCAGCCTCAAAAACAGTAATCGTGTTGTACACCAGAAGTGCGGGATTCACGTTATTTAAATGCCAATATTCAGGGTTGCTTATTCCAATACCAGCCATACCTTGATTTTGAGTAAGACCGTTGCCAAACGTTTCACCTATGCCAAATGAGGAAAAAGGAGTTTTCGCTGCCTGACCCATCGATTCATACCGGGTGAATGTAGCCAGCAGAATAACCAACAAAGCGTACTTAGAAATTGACATTATGAAGCATTATACTGTTCAATCCGCGCAAGACGAGATTGGGGGCTACAAATATGGGTTGTTTCAACTTGTTTTCAAAAATATGGGCATCACCCCCACATAAAATCACACCCATGGAGGGGTATTTTTCTCTATATAAGGCTATGATTCCTTCCAGCTCTGAAAGGACTCCGTTCATCACTCCACTCTGCATGCATGTTTCGGTACTATTACCAGTCAAAGCCACCTTGTCATTGAGATGAATTAACGGCAATCTGGCTGTAAACGTATGCATGGCATCAAAACGCATTTTAACACCTGGTGAAATGGCTCCTCCGTGATAATTCAATTGGTCATCTACAAACTCATAATTAATGCAAGTGCCCATATCAATAACGAGGCAATCTCTGTTTGGCATTATTTCTATTGCACCACATGCGGCCGCTATCCGATCCACTCCGAGTGTCAACGGGGTGGCATATTTTATAGTGAGCGGAAGCAAAATAGATTGGCTCATTACCAATTTTGCCCCATCACACTTTATCACTTGTAAGATATGATCTGTATCGCGGGTGACAGAGCTGATGATAACATGCTCAAATCTATGAGCACCCAACCACGCTTCAAATTGAGGGTCACTTTCAAATTGGACATGCTCCACCAAATGATGATTTTCAAACAGTCCGGCTTTTATTCGGGAATTACCATAATCAACAGCAAGATTCATAAAGTATTTTTTTGCAAATGATTACTTTCGATGACAGAGTGCAAAAGTATGAAATGGATTGGCAATCCTTGCGTAAGATGAACGTATAAACATTGGTGTAAATTGAAAATTAAATTCAACATGACCTCAAATTCAAAAGCTAGAATGGAACCTGCTAAATATTATGTCATTGGGCTGATGTCAGGAACATCACTGGATGGACTCGATATGGCTTATTGTGAATTTATACACAAACAAGACCAATGGCATTTTAAGTTGAAGGCCGCAGAAACCAAACGCTACAATACACAGTGGCGCAAACGTCTGGCTGAGGCACATCTACTTCCTGGTGAGGCGCTCCAATTGCTGGATAATGAATTTGGTGTTTTTATAGGCAAGGCCTGTAACGATTTTATTAAAAAGAATAGAATCAAGACCATTCATTTCATTGCTTCCCATGGGCACACTATTTTTCATCAACCCAAGAAAAGGTTCACCTTTCAGTTGGGAAATGGTTGTGCCATTCACAACACAACAACCTTACCCGTTGTCAATGATTTCAGATCACTGGATGTGCTTAAAGGTGGAGAGGGTGCACCGTTGGTTCCTATCGGAGATCAAATCCTTTTCTCACAATTTGATGTTTGTTTGAACATAGGTGGAATTGCTAATCTTTCCAAAATGGAAAAGGGTAAAAGAATAGCATTTGATATTTGTTATGCCAACATGGGACTAAATTACCTCGCAACAAAAATCAATAAGGAATTTGACAGGGACGGAAGAGAAACATCTAAGGGAAACATTAATAACGAGGTGCTCAATCAATTGCGGAAACAGTATGCCAGGTTGGGGTCATCAAAACCGTCATTAGGCCGTGAGGGTTTTGAAAAACACATTCAACCAATTATTGATATTGAGTCCGTTTCGGTTCAAGACAGACTTCGCACTTTTACGGAGTCAATCTCAGAAGAGATTGCAGCACTTATTCCTGATAAATCAAAGGGATTGAAATTGCTTGCAACCGGAGGTGGAGCATTGAATGCGTTTTTGGTGGATACATTAGAGAAAAAGCTAGCGGGCAAAGCTGCGGTAGTAGTGCCTGATACGTTGACTGTGAACTACAAGGAAGCCATTGTTTTTGCGTTGCTAGGAATCTTGCGTGTACGTAATGAAATCAATGTGCTGAAAAGTGTGACAGGAGCTTCCTCCGATTCATGTGCTGGCGTAATGATTGGGTTTTATAAAAACTGATGGATTTCCTGTTAAATTTGCCTCACTTGAAAATTGAGATATGAAAGAACTACTTAAAAAGTATGAGAATAAACAACCTGAAATAGTTTTTGAATGGAAGGATTCAGAGACAGAAGCCGAAGGTTGGGTAGTGATCAATTCTTTACGTGGAGGTGCAGCTGGTGGAGGTACACGGATGAGGGCAGGATTAGACAAACGGGAAGTAGAGTCGCTGGCCAAAACCATGGAAATAAAATTTACCGTTTCAGGCCCACCCATTGGTGGAGCGAAATCGGGAATTAATTTTGACCCTAACGATCCGCGCAAAGCGGAGGTGCTTCATCGTTGGTATGCAGCAGTGATGCCTCTCTTAAAATACTATTACGGAACGGGGGGAGATTTAAATGTTGATGAAATTCACGAGGTAATTCCCATTACCGAAGATGTTGGGATATGGCACCCTCAAGAAGGTGTCTTTACCGGCCATTATAAACCCACAGAACCTCAAAAAGTAAATCGCATTGGTCAACTCCGGCAAGGAGTTGTCAAGATCATTGAAGATGAAAGGTTCACACCTTCGCTTGAAAAAAAATATACGATCGCAGATATGTGCACCGGCTATGGGGTAGCGCAGGCGGTTCGTCATTATTATGATTTGTGGCACAGTGGTGTGAAAGGTCAACGCGTGGTGTTGCAAGGATGGGGAAATGTTGGCGCAGCCGCTGGTTTTTATTTGTCCCAGATGGGAATGAAAATAGTAGGGATAATAAGTCGGGAAGGTGGACTTATTAATCAAGCTGGATTTACACATGAAGAGGTAAAGAGATTGGTACTGGACAGAAAGAGCAACAAATTGGTTTCCCCTGATTTGCTGCCCTATGAAATCGCAAATGAAAAAATTTGGGATCTCGAATTTGAAGTTTTTATTCCTGCTGCGGCTTCACGCCTTGTCACCAAAGATCAGGTGGATCGCATGATTTCCTCCAAACTTGAAGTATTTTCATGTGGTGCCAACGTGCCTTTTGCGGACCCCGAAATATTTTTTGGGCCCACGGGACTTTATGCAGACCAAAAATTTTCTGTCCTGCCGGACTTTATAGCGAATTGTGGTATGGCCCGTGTTTTTGCTTATTTTATGGAAAGTGAAGTAAATATGTTGGACGAGGATATTTTTAATGACATATCAACCATCATCAGAAGTGCACTTGAAAAAACCAAAAAAGTAAACCCGCAAACAACTGGAATTGCGCAAGCTTCATTTGAAATTGCCCTAAATCAATTGGTATAAATAATTTTTTAAGAAAAATGCTATACATTGGCTTATCCATATATTTGGATAAATAATTGTATGGTCACATTTCGATTTCTTTTAAACTTAGCAGTTGGTGTGAGTCTAACCATTTTTCTCATGGCCTCCGACTATCAGGATATAAAATCCGAAAGCAAAAGAAGGGTAAATGTTGAAAGTATAATAGATCAAAGTTTATCCGAGGTTTCATTGCGAAAAACTACAAGTCGGAAATACGTAAGTAGGTATCTTGCGCCAAATCGGTTAGCGGAACAGAATTCAGTTTTTTTGTTCAAACACACTTCCTTCAAAACTTTTGAATTGGGTATGCTTCGTATCTGAACTCTCATTTTGAATTGCCAAATAATTCTTAAATTTCATTTAACCTATTGGGATTATGTTAGTTCAAATCATTCTACTGCTAGCTGGTTTTGTAATTTTGATCAAAGGCGCTGATTTCCTGGTCAGTGGCTCATCCTCAATTGCTAAAAAATTCAATATTTCCAATTTGGCAATTGGCTTAACCGTAGTGGCTTTGGGTACCTCCATGCCAGAATTAATTGTCAGCGTTATTTCGGCCGTCAATGGCAAAAGTGATGCTGCCTTTGGAAATATCATTGGAAGCAACAATTTTAATCTTCTTTTTATTCTGGGTGTTTGTGGTCTAATCTACCCACTGGCTGTACAAAGAAATACCATAAAATATGAAGTGCCTATATCATTGGCGGCCACGCTGGTCATGTTATTGCTGGTAAACGATCAATTCTTTAGTGAAGGTGCCAGCATGGAGCTTTCTCGCGGAGAAAGTTTACTATTGCTTGTTGGTTTCGGGATGTTTCTGTTATACGTCTATCGAAGCATGTCAAGCACAACAGATCTTAATGAAGGAGAAAAAATAAAAACATATGGCACATGGATTTCTTTGGGATTGGTGCTTGTGGGATTGGCCATGTTGGTGGGAGGTGGTAAACTGGTAGTAGACAATGCCATTGCAATCGCGCAACAGGCAGGGCTGAGCGAAAGACTAATTGGGTTAACCATACTGGCGGCCGGAACCTCATTACCTGAATTAGCCACTTCGGCAGTAGCCGCTTATCGTAAGAACACAGACATTGCAATTGGCAACGTAGTTGGATCAAATATTTTTAATGTGTTGTTTATTCTGGGAACAACTGGACTTATTCATCCGGTAGGTTTCAATGCGGCATTGAATTTTGATATTTATATTTTAATTGCTTCTACAATTATTTTGATGGTATTCATGTTCACCCTGAGTAGGCGCCAACTCGATAGATGGGAAGCATTTATACTTCTTGCAGGATACATCACCTATACCGTCTATTTAATTGGCATGGAAAACGTATAGCCTATTGGGGAGGATGTACGGCAAATATTGGAGCTACGATCATATACACAATTGCACCAGCAGCATAACCAAGCAGTGCCAATAGAGATATTTTCTTTGCGTACCAAATGAAATCAATTTTCTCAAGCCCCATTGCTGCAACACCCGCAGCTGACCCAATTATTAATATGCTTCCTCCTGTACCGGCACAGTAGGCCAGGTATTCCCAGATCATGTGATCCTGATAATACACGTCCATGTTGTACATACCCATACTAGCTGCCACAAGGGGCACATTGTCTACAATAGCAGACAACATTCCGATAAGTGTTATAATTATTCTCTGATCACCAATCGATTGATCCAACCAGGTTGCAAGGTGGTGTAATAGCTGCATGGACTCCAAGGCGCTTACGGCCATTAATATGCCCAGGAAAAATAATACGCTGGGAACATCTATTCTTGATAAGGCACCTGCTGCAGTATAATTCTTTTTTGCGATCTCATCTGCTTCTGGGTTTATCAATTCGGATACAACCCATAGAACGCCAAGGCCCATTAGCATACCTACAAAAGGAGGCAAGTGCGTTACAGTTTTAAAAATGGGTACAAATACCAAAGCGCCTACACCAAGGAATAACATCAATTTACTGGTGCTTAACATTTTTCCTTTTTCTGAAGTGCTTGCATCGATATCTCCCAGGGTTCCTTTTAAGGTATAGCTCAAGTATACAAGGGGGACTAATAGACAAGCGACACTTGGAAGAAACAGTGTCACAATAATGTTTCCTGACGAGATTTGTCCACCAATCCATAGCATGGTAGTGGTAACATCTCCTATCGGGGTCCAGGCGCCTCCGGCATTCGCAGCGATAACGATAATGCCTGCAAAGAACAATCTCATGTCCTTGTCTGGAATGAGTTTTCTGATAAGGGAAATCATTACAATGGTGGTAGTAAGATTATCCAGAACAGAGGAAAGAAAAAAAGAAACCCATGCGACAATCCAAAGAAGTGTTTTTGGGTTTCGGGTGGATATCCTATCGGTAATGAATCGAAATCCATGATGAGAATCTACCAACTCAACAATCGTCATCGCCCCCATCAGAAAGAAAAGAATCTGGGAAATTGAGTTAAGGTGTTCTCCTAGTTGAGTAGTTACAAAGCCTCGATAGATTTCATCGCTTATTTCAGTAATTTTTTGAACCCCTTCATCCAGTTCGAGATGTTGAAGGTAGGTTTTAAAAGATGTACTTTCAATAACATCGGTGGTAGGAGGAGATAAGACAAACAAGGTCCAGCAAATCACACCCGTTAGTAGGGCAGATGCAGTTTTGTTGATCTTGATGGGATGCTCCATGGCGATGCAGGCATAGCCGATGACAAAGAAAATGATTATAAGGGTTTCCATAAGTTGCGGGTGAATGGCGCGGAAAGTTCATGAATTTTAAAATACGCCAACAAAATTCTGCTGTAATTATTTTTGAATTCAGTTTGTGTTAAACTGCTGTAAGAAAAAGGCCATTTAAAAGATTATTTTGACCATCCTTGGAATTTGTTATCACAAGAATTATTTGAAATAATAACAGTATTCTTTTTTAAGAACAGGAGTCAGGGAAAAAATAAAAAAGCCAGATGTTTACCTGGCTTTTTTATTGTCTGAATTCAGATACTAGTGATGAACTGCAAAGTAAGGATACAATACTAGGTAAGCGGCTGCTCCTGCGAAGTATCCCAGCAAAGCAAGCATTGCGATTTTCTTAAGGTACCAGATGAAATCTATTTTTTCCATACCCATCACAGCTACTCCCGCTGCCGAACCAATTATTAATACGCTACCTCCGGTACCTGCACAATAAGCTAGGTACTCCCATATCATGTGATCTGTTGGATACATCTCCATGCTGTACATACCCATGCTGGCGGCAACAAGAGGCACGTTGTCTACAATGGAAGAGAGAATGCCGATGAGGGTGATGATAATTCTGTTGTCCCCTAATGTTCTATCAAGCATCGCGGCAAATTCACCTAAGGTACCCATCGACTGGAGTGACCCTACCGCCAATAAGATGCCTAGGAAAAACAATACACTGGGAACATCAATTCTTGTAAGCGCACCTGCTGCTGTATACGGTCTTTTCTCCACCTCATCCATGTCTGGGTTTATTAACTCTGAAACTACCCACAGTACACCGAGGGCTAATAGCATACCGAGATAAGGAGGTAAATGGGTTATGGTTTTAAAAATCGGAACTGAAATCAGACCGCCAACACCTACAAACAACATGGTCTTTGATCCGCGAACAGGTTCTCCTGAATGACTGCCATGACCACCACTTTGATGCGCAGTGGTTGCGGACGGTTCTCCCAACTCACCCTTTAGTGTAAACTGCAGGTACAATAAAGGGATGACCATACAAATGATGCTGGGGATAATAAGTGTAGCCACAATATTGCCGGCTGTAATTTGTCCACCAATCCATAACATTGTTGTAGTTACATCTCCAATTGGAGACCAGGCTCCACCCGCATTGGCCGACACTACTATCATGCCGGCAAAAAACAATCGCATTTGTTTGTTGGGAACCAATTTTCTTATCAATGAAACCATGACAATCGAGGTAGTCAGATTGTCCAATATGGCCGAGAGAAAAAAAGTAACGCCACATATTACCCATAATAATTTTTTAGGATTTTTTGTTGTGATCCGATCTGTAACCACGCGAAATCCCTGATAGGCATCCACCAATTCTACAATCGTCATTGCCCCCATCAGGAAGAAAAGTATTGCAGAAATTTCACTAAGGTGTTCGGCTAACTGTTCACCAATGTGGTGAATTTCACCAGGAGAAGAAATTGCGTACAAGGTCCAACAGAGCACGCCCGTAAGAAGGGCAGAAGCAGTTTTATTGATTTTGATAGGATGCTCGAGAGCAATTGCCAGATATCCTATTACAAATAGAATGACAATAATTATTTCCATGATCGGTACTTTGTCTTGACTGAATTATATCGAAATTTGATCGTAGCAAATCGGGCCAAAGCAAAGTAAAGATTTTAGCATAACCAAATCAATTGTGATGAAGCAAAGCTTTTTTTAGTGGCACCTCCCCGGCCTCACTGATACATTGAAAAGGATAATATTGGTGGCGCTGAAATGTTTTCCGAAGAATTTAAAGTAGTTTAAGACAATCAAATTCATTAACTAGTAGAATCAAACTAGCTGTTTATTTATTATGGATATTCAAATAATCATTCTGGTCATTTTTATTGGTGGCTACCTGGCCATTACACTTGAACATACCTTTAAAATTGATAAGCTGATACCGGCTCTTGGTATGATGGCTCTGCTTTGGGCGATAATTTCCTTGTTTCATCTGGATGTATTCAATGTCAATTCAGAACTGAAGCAATTAACACCAACTCACTTGGAAGAAATTATCCTGCACCACCTGGGGAAAACTGCTGAGATTTTACTCTTCCTTATTGGAGCCATGACCATTGTTGAAATAATAGATTATTTTGACGGGTTCGCTACCATCAAAGGTTTTATCAGGACAAAAAGCAAAGTAAACCTGCTTTGGATTTTTAGCATCTTAGGGTTTATACTTTCTGCTATCATTGATAACCTTACTGCCACCATCGTATTAATAACGATTTTACAAAAAGTGATTAAGGATCGCGAAACTCGTTTATGGTTTGCCGGTCTTATTGTTATTTCGGCCAATGCTGGAGGAGCTTGGTCCCCTATAGGAGACGTTACCACTACCATGTTGTGGATAGCCAATAAGGTTACCACATTACAATTAATCCTGCACACATTTATTCCATCAGTGGTCTGTATGGTTGTTCCGGTTTTCATTGCTTCAAAATTTAAGGTTTTCTCTGGAGAAATTGAATTGGATACCAACGAGGAAGTATCTACTTCAAAATATGGGGCATTGATGTTATACCTTGGTTTGTCGGCAATCGTGTTTGTTCCAATCTTCAAAACAGTTACGCACCTTCCACCTTATATCGGAATGATGCTTTCATTGGCAGTTGTAGCTGCCTTCGCTGAAATATTCAGCAATCGTTTATTTGATTTATCCAATGTAGGCGAAGAACAGGAAGCCAGCGATGCGGCATCTCATCACAGCCCGGTGCATAAATCCTTGGGTAAAGTTGAAATGCCTAGTATACTTTTCTTCCTGGGAATTTTGATGGCGGTAGCGGCACTCGAATCTTTAGGGATGTTATTTAATTTTGCCAACGATTTGGATACCGCAATCCCGAACAGGGATATCGTTGTTGCAATTTTGGGAATTGGTTCCGCTATTATCGACAATGTGCCATTAGTAGCTGCAAGTATTGGAATGTTTTCAGTGCCAATGGATCATCCGTTGTGGCATTTTATAGCCTATGCAGCAGGTACCGGAGGTAGTATCCTCATTATTGGATCAGCAGCAGGTGTTGTTGCCATGGGTATGGAAAAAATTAATTTCTTCTGGTATTTGAAGAAAATCGGGCTTTTGGCGCTAATAGGCTTTGTAGCCGGAGGAGTTGCTTTTATTGCGATGCGTGATTTAATACTTAACGCCTAAAATCAAAAGCCTGTTACTTTTAAACTGGGTATGGCTTTTCTTTTAAACATGAAGAAAAACCATACTCAGTATGTTACTTGGCTTCAAACAATCCTTCGTTTAGTAAGTTCAAAGCTTTTTCTTTTTGGGGAGTTTCTATCAACAAAGAGATGTTGTTTTTGCTTCCGCCAAATGACACCATCCTCACGGGAATTGTGCCCAGCGAATTGAAAATCAATTTTAAAACACCTTCCTTATCGGCTAGTTTATTTCCCACAATACAGATGATGGTTTGGTTGTGATCGATTTCAATGGTACCAAACTTCATCAACTCCTCGCTGATTTCATGTAGAGCTCGATTGTCATCGATGGTAACAGACACCGCTACTTCAGAGGTGGAGATCATATCTATTGAAGTATGATGTTTTTCAAAAACTTCAAATATCCTTCTTAAAAATCCATAGGCGAGCAGCATTCGCGAAGACTTTATTTTGATGGCAGTAATTTGATCTTTGGCTGCTATGGCTTTTATTTTTCCCTTTTCACTGCTATCACTGATGATGGTACCGGGGGCAGCTTCGTCCATGGTATTTTTCAATCGTACCGGTATACTGTATTTCTGTGCAGGCACGATAGTGGATGGATGAAGGATTTTCGCACCAAAGTAGGCAAGCTCCGAGGCTTCATCAAAAGTCAATGCAGCAATGGGAAAGGTATTTTTTACAATTCTTGGATCATTGTTGTGCATGCCATCAATATCCGTCCAGATTTGAATTTCATCAGCCCTCACCGCTGCGCCTATCAGCGAAGCCGTATAGTCACTGCCTCCTCTTTTTAAATTGTCGATTTCATTTTTATGATTGCGACAGATGTATCCTTGGGTTATTAATATTTCATACTTTTCCAAAGACTTGATAAGTGGACGCAGGCGCTCGCTTATCTTCTCCAGCTCGGGTTCATTGTCCTCATCAATTGACATAAAATGTAATGCGGGGAGCATTCGCGATTTTACATCTCGTTCATTCAAATAAGCATGAAAAAATTCTGTTGAGAGCAACTCACCCTGGGCCAGCATTTCCCGTCTGCTTCTTTCATCAAATTTACCTGCCGCCAACAACCTGATGAGGCTAAAATGCCTGCTGATTATTTCTTCTCCAAGTGTGTGATAGGTAGAGGTTTTGAATAAATTCTTTGAAAAATTATTATAAAACTTTTCCAGGTTGTCAATGAGTTGAGACGCTTGGTCTTGTTCGTCAGCCATCAATGCATTGGATATTTCAACCAGGGTATTGGTGGTGCCCGATACAGCTGACAAAACGACTATTTTTCTTCCCTCGATTGCCGAAACCAATGTGGCAACCTTCATCATTCTTTCTGGGGTGCCCACTGAAGTACCACCAAATTTTATTACAAGCATTTTGACCTTTTAATTATGAATTAGGGGTTAAAGGTAAAAATGTTTTAGAAACATGTATTTACCGATCACCATAAGCAGGGCGAGAAAAATAAGTGACAGTTCAGGTTGCTAACCATCTGCCTTAAGGATTGAAGATTGGCTCTAAGAGGGACTTAGCTGAGACAGGTCTACATCGATGGAGATTATCTCATCTGCACTTACCTTCACTTCATTATATCTGCCTAGTACTTCCATCGTGACTCCGGTTTCAAGGTGTTTCACGAAAATTAAATCGTATACCCCTTCTTCAAGGAAACCAAGAGAAAACTGCTTTGCGCTGATGTAGGTAGAAGTCGTTGAGTTAAAGAATGCTACCCGGTCTCCTGTCTGGGTGGCTTCATTACCTGAAAACGTTCCTCTTTTGTAGGCATAAACAACCACCCTGTTTGGGACTGCACTATTCACTAAGGCAGCTTTGATATGACCTGATTTTTTAGTTTCAACAAAGCGCACGTATGGATCCAAAATGTATTCTCCTTTTTCGTTAATGCGAATGGATTTACGCAAATCAAAATCAAGGGTAATGTCTGTGATGCCACGAGAATAGATGCCCATTCCTTTTTCGAGTACGACCTCTGGCGCCTGCCCTTCCGGCATGTACAAAGGAGCAGATGACCCATTTTTGAAAACAATATTGGATTGCGGGCTGATGATCAGACTGCTATTGCGATTGGCCATATTCAAACTCAGCTTCATGGAAGAAAATTCACCAGGGCTGGTGTACTGGTCAATCAACAAAATGGATTTACCCCCAGTATAGGCCAGCAGATTTACACCTACTGGTTGTTCAAAATTTCTAAAGGCTTTCCAGTTTCCGTTTTGGTAACCCTCAATATTGGTGATTACCAGGTTCACAGATTTTACCTGATCAGCATCTACGGGTGCGTCAGTAATTGAAATCTTGAGTGTTCCTTTGAGGCCACCTTCTTCGCCACAGCCCAAATTCAATAAAGCAATCACCAACCATACACCCCAGACATTTATTGTTTTTAGCTTTTTCATCTCTTATCTATGGTCGAATGTAGGGCTGGGTAACCTATCCGGATAGAGTATGTCGCTGAATGGATGAAATTGCCTTTAAAACGACAAAACCCCCGAATTTTCGGGGGTTTTGTCGTTTAAAGTATTTAAAGCAAGCCGTTATTTCTTGTCTTTATCGTCTACTTCTTCATATTCTACATCAGACACATTCTCTTCAGTACCGTTTCCAGCCGCTCCTGTTGCACCTGCCCCAGCATTAGCATCGGCTCCTTGCTGAGCGCCACCGGCTGCTCCAGCTGCGTACATCTCTTGAGATGCAGCCTCCCAGGCTTTGTTCAATTCGGCCATAGCACTTTCAATGGCGGCAACATCCTGTGCTTTGTGTGCTTCTTTCAATTTTTCAAGCGCTCCGTTGATAGGAGTTTTATTGCCATCAGATATTTTATCTCCAAACTCTTTCAATTGCTTTTCAGTCTGGAAGATCAAAGAATCGGCTTGATTGATTTTTTCAATTCGCTCTTTCTCTGCTTTATCTGTTTCGGCATTGGCCTGTGCCTCTTCTTTCATCTTTTTGATTTCAGCTTCAGTAAGTCCTGAAGAGGCCTCAATCCTGATTTTTTGCTCTTTACCTGTTCCTTTGTCTTTGGCAGACACATGAAGAATTCCGTTTGCGTCAATATCGAATGTTACTTCAATTTGAGGCACACCTCGTGGTGCTGGTGGAATTCCATCCAAATGGAATCTTCCAATCGTACGGTTGTCCTTTGCCATCGGACGCTCACCTTGCAATACATGTATCTCTACAGAAGGCTGGCTGTCAGATGCTGTTGAGAACACCTCTGACTTTTTGGAAGGAATGGTAGTGTTGGACTCAATCAACTTGGTCATCACACCGCCCATGGTTTCAATACCCAACGACAGTGGAGTCACATCCAACAACAGTACATCTTTTACTTCACCAGTCAATACACCCCCCTGAATGGCGGCTCCAATTGCTACTACCTCATCTGGGTTAACACCCTTGGATGGCTTCTTGCCAAAAAACTTCTCAACCTCTTCCTGTATGCGTGGGATACGAGTAGATCCACCTACCAGAATCACTTCGTCAATGTCACTTTTGCTCATACCGGCATCTTCCATGGCCTTCTTGCAAGGCTCCAAAGTTCTGCGTACCAAGTCATCAACCAGTTGCTCAAATTTTGCTCTGGTCAATTTTTTCACAAGGTGCTTAGGTACTCCGTCTACTGAAGTAACATAAGGTAAGTTGATTTCACTTTCTGAAGAACTTGATAGTTCAATCTTTGCCTTCTCCGCAGCTTCCTTCAGACGCTGCAAAGCCATTGGATCTTTTCTCAGATCAATGTTCTCATCAGCTTTGAACTCATCAGCCAACCAGTTGATTATTTTTTGGTCAAAGTCATCACCACCTAAGTGTACATCACCATTGGTCGATTTTACTTCGAATACACCATCACCCAATTCAAGAATAGAGACATCGAATGTACCACCACCCAGGTCATACACCGCAATCTTCATGTCCTTGTTCTTCTTGTCCATACCGTACGCAAGTGCAGCTGCGGTTGGCTCGTTGATGATTCTTTTCACATCGAGACCAGCAATCTGTCCGGCTTCTTTCGTAGCCTGGCGCTCAGCATCGTTGAAGTAAGCAGGCACGGTAATTACCGCTTCTGTTACTGCGGTGCCCAGATAGTCTTCTGCCGTACTCTTCATTTTTTGAAGAATCATTGCAGAGATTTCCTGTGGGGTGTAGAGACGATCTCCGATTTTTACTCGGATGGTGTCGTTGTTGCCTTTTTCTACAGCATAAGAAACCATCTTCTTCTCTCCAGACACTTCATCGAATTTTTTACCCATGAAGCGTTTGATGGAAGTTACCGTATTGTTGGGATTAGTTATCGCTTGTCTTTTAGCAGGATCACCTACTTTGCGCTCACCTTTACCGTTGTCCAAAAATCCTACGATAGAAGGGGTGGTTCTGCGGCCCTCGCTGTTGGCGATAACCACAGGCTCATTACCCTCCATTACGGCTACGCAGGAGTTGGTTGTTCCTAAGTCTATTCCTATAATTTTTCCCATGATATGATCAGTTAATTCAATTCGATTTTAATAGCAACTTGCATTGATCAATGGTTGTGCCAAGGGGTATTTTTTTGCAAAAAGTGACACATTGTCATAAATAATCACCTTGTATGAGGTTTACTTGACGATTTTGTCTTTGGGCGGTCCTGCCTCGTGCCTCGGCAGGTCAGGCTATTCAGGGCTGCGGCCCTCATGCTTCGGGCTGCTGCGCACCCTTACTATCCTTGCCGCAATTCGCTCCAAACGGTAAGATGAAGTACCTTCCTGATGTGTCCGGTGGGTAGATTTTCTTACTTTTGCTCCTCCTTTATGACACTCGAACAAGAAATAGCAAAACGCAGAACTTTTGGTATCATCAGTCACCCTGATGCTGGAAAAACGACCCTTACAGAAAAATTACTCCTGTTTGGAGGGGCAATTCAAAAGGCTGGAGCTGTTAAATCCAGCAAAATAAAGGATCACGCCCGTAGCGACTGGATGGAAATTGAGAAACAACGGGGTATCTCAGTGGCCACTTCTGTCATGGGATTCAATTATAAAGACATTAAAATAAACCTGCTCGATACACCCGGTCACCAGGATTTTGCCGAAGACACTTATCGCACCCTCACTGCGGTGGACAGTGTTATCATGGTGATCGATTGCGTGAAAGGGGTGGAAATGCAAACCGAAAAATTGATGGAAGTGTGTCGCATGCGCAATACGCCCGTGATATGCTTTATCAATAAACTCGATCGCGAAGGACAGGATCCTTTTGACCTGCTGGACGAGATCGAAGAGAAATTGAATATCAAAGTAAGGCCGTTGAGCTGGCCAATCAGCATGGGTAAAACTTTCAAAGGAGTTTACTCGCTGTATGAAAAGAGTCTGAAGCTTTTTACACCAAGTAAAACCAAGGTGGAAGAGGCCATAGAAATTGCAGACATTGCTGATCCATCCATTGATGGCTATGTGGGCGAAAATAATGCAAAACAACTACGGGCTGATGTAGAATTAATAGAGGGTGTCTATCCCGATTTTGAAGTGGAAGACTATTTGTCCGGTAAGGTTGCTCCGGTGTTCTTTGGAAGTGCCGTAAACAACTTCGGAGTTAAAGAATTGCTGGACACTTTTATTAAAATTGCACCACCTCCAATTCCAAGAGAAACCACGCTGAGAGCAATCACACCTGACGAAAAAAAATTCAGTGGTTTCATTTTTAAGATTCATGCCAACATGGATCCAAAGCATCGCAACAGGATTGCATTCCTCAGGGTATGCTCGGGCAAGTTCGAACGGGGGACAAACTATTTTCACGTAAGACAAGATAAAAATATAAGGTTCTCCAACGCCACCGCCTTCATGGCACAAGACAGAGAGACAGTGGAAGAAGCATGGCCAGGCGACATCGTAGGATTATATGATACCGGCAACCTGAAAATAGGGGACACGCTCACAGAAGGGGAGAAGACCACTTACACCGGCATTCCTAGTTTTTCGCCTGAGATATTCAAGGAAGTGATCAACAAAGACGCCATGAAGACCAAACAGCTTGAGAAAGGACTACTTCAATTGATGGAAGAGGGTGTGGCGCAGTTGTTCAGCTACCAGCTAGGAAACAGAAAAGTAGTGGGAACCGTTGGTGCACTCCAATTCGAAGTAATTCAGTTTCGTCTGAAGAACGAATACAACGCAACGGTGGAGTTTGCTTCTCAGAATATTTATAAGGCATGCTGGATCAGTAGTAAAGATCCAAAGAAGCTAGAAGAGTTTCTGGACTCGAAGCAGCGTCACATTGCGCGTGACAAAGATGACAAATTGGTATTCATGGCCGAATCCAAAGCCTGGCTCCAAATGGTGCAAGACAATTTCCCGGATATTGAGTTCCACTTTACTTCGGAATTTAAGGAAAATGATGAGGTGGCTTCCCGATAGAGGTAATATGGCCACTACCAATTATATCGATGTGTTGTTTGAGGATAATCATCTTCTCATCGTCAACAAACCAGTTGGGATGCTGGTGCAGGGGGATGCAACGGGTGATGAACCCTTGGTAGAAATTGGCAAGCAATACATTAAAGAAAAATACAATAAACCTGGTGCAGTATTTCTAGGAGTGGTTCATCGACTGGATCGACCTGTGAGTGGCGTTGTCGTATTTGCCCGTACATCAAAAGCACTTGCCCGCATGAATGAACAATTCAGGGATAAAAAGACCAAAAAGACGTATTGGGCAATAGTAGCGCAAAAACCGCCTGCAACATCGGGCCGATTGGTACATTGGCTTGTCAAAGATGAAAAAAGGAATAAGACCACTGCTCACGCAAAAGAAAATAAGGAGGGTAAGCGTTCGGAGCTGGATTACCAGTTAATAAAGAATCAGGGCCCTTATTATCTGATTCAGGTTAATCCGATAACAGGCAGGCCGCATCAGATACGCGTGCAGCTGGCCAGTATGGATTGTGCTATCGTTGGAGACGTAAAGTACGGCTCACCAGCACCCAATGACGATGGCGGAATCTGTCTGCATGCCAAAATGCTGGAGTTTGTCCATCCGGTAACCAAAGAAACACTTCGCATTGAAGCCAATGCTCCTGAAACGGGAGCATGGAGTCTCTTTTGTTAATCTCATTCCTTTTGCGGTTATAATTCTTAGCAGCCTTTCTATATCTTGGCCGCGAAAAAGAAATAGTTATAGGCAGTGAGTTGGATTGACAAACTTCAGGAACGGTGGAAAGTAGGCAGTGCTTTCCAGGTGGTAATCATTCTGATTGTATTTGCCTGCACGGGATTTACCGTTCTTTTTCTCAAACAACCCCTTCTGAGAATCCTGGTTGGTGAAGGAGAAATGCCGCTGTGGATTTCAATTGTCTATTACCTTCTCATTCTGCCTGTGTACAACATCCTCTTGCTTTTTTACGGTTTAATTTTTGGGCAATTCAGTTTTTTTTGGTCTTTCGAAAAGCGGTTCATTAAGAGAGTATTGTCTATATTTAAGTGAACAATCATCAGTTGACTTAACAAAACCAAACATGAAATCGAAACTGTATTACTTACTGGCCATGCTCTTTATAGCGGCCTGTTCTTCTCCTAAATACGCGTATCATTTCGACCGTTATGATTATAACTCCGGTAAAAAGGGGAATAAAGTCGATGTGGCCAAAATGGAGAATGAAGTAAGCCCTATTCAGGCTGAACAATTATTAGCCAGTAAGGAAAACACGATGGTATTGCCTTTAGAAAAGAAGGAGCCCTCCGTAAAGGAAGAAATCAAAAAGACTTACGTTCAGATGTCAAAATCAGAGCGGAAGGCATTTAGGGCTGATGTAAAAAAATATCTAAAGGAGAAAAAAGAGAGTGTAAAGGCCACCAAGAGCACTAATGCAATGGACAACGACCTGAAACTAGCTGCTATTTTTGGAGCAGTTGGACTGGTTGCGCTCATTATCAGTGGTGATGTGTTCTACATCATTGGAGGTATAGCCATGATCATCGGGGTGGTGTTTTTTGTAAAGTGGCTGGTTAGACAATAAATCAGTTCAGTATTCGGCATAAAAAAAGGAGATACACGTATCTCCTTTTTTATTTTAATATGAATCACTGTTAGACTGCTATTCCGTCAGCAAGCAGGATCACTTTGTTTTTCATTACCTCCACTACACCTCCGGTAATTTTTATCTGGGAGGTTGCTTCCTTTGACTTATAGACCACATCGCCCTCTTTCAGTAAACTCACTAAAGGGGCGTGATCATTCAAAATCTGGAAAGAACCATCCGCTCCGGGGAAGGTGGCAATATGCACTTCACCTTCAAATATTTTTTTCTCTGGTGTTATTATTTCTAAATGCATGCTTTTAAGCTTTAGCTTCAGCCATTAATCGCTCTCCTTTTTCTATTGCTTGTTCTATGCTACCCACAAGGTTGAAGGCTGCTTCAGGGTATTGATCCAGCTCACCATCCATGATCATGTTAAATCCTTTGATGGTGTCTTTAATGTCTACCAATACTCCTTTTAATCCAGTAAAGGCCTCAGCTACGTGGAAAGGCTGTGATAAGAAACGTTGTACCCTTCTTGCACGGTGCACTACCAATTTATCCTCATCACTTAATTCATCCATACCAAGAATGGCGATGATATCCTGAAGTTCTTTATAGCGCTGCAATGTTTCTTTTACTCGCTGTGCACAGTTGTAGTGCTCCTCTCCAACGATGTCGGCACGAAGAATTCTTGATGTTGAATCCAAAGGATCCACCGCAGGATAGATACCTAATTCGGCAATTTTACGAGACAATACGGTTGTCGCATCCAAGTGAGAGAAGGTTGTTGCGGGGGCCGGGTCAGTCAAGTCATCGGCAGGTACGTAAACGGCCTGTACCGATGTGATGGATCCATTTTTAGTAGAAGTAATACGCTCCTGCATAGCACCCATCTCAGTTGCCAGCGTAGGCTGGTATCCAACGGCAGATGGCATACGACCCAATAGAGCCGATACCTCAGAACCTGCCTGCGTAAAACGGAAGATATTATCGATAAAGAAAAGGATATCTCTTCCCTTTCCGGTTCCATCTCCATCGCGGAAATACTCAGCAACAGTCAAACCAGACAATGCCACACGAGCACGGGCTCCAGGAGGCTCATTCATCTGACCAAAAACGAAGGTTGCTTTAGAGTCTTTTAATTTTTCTGTGTCTACTTTAGAAAGATCCCATCCACCAGCATGTAGAGACTTAACGAATTCTTCACCATAATTGATGATACCAGCTTCGATCATCTCACGCAACAAGTCGTTTCCTTCACGAGTACGCTCACCAACACCGGCAAATACGGAAAGACCAGAGTATGCCTTAGCGATGTTATTGATCAACTCCTGGATCAAAACGGTTTTACCTACACCGGCACCACCAAAAAGACCAATTTTACCACCTTTCACGTAAGGTTCGATCAGGTCAATTACTTTAATACCAGTATACAATACCTCTGAGGAGGTAGACAAGTTTTCGTAAAGAGGGGCTGATCTGTGGATAGGCAGCGATTTAGTAGTTTTTGGCTTAGAAATGCCGTCAATCGTTTCACCGATTACATTAAATAGTCTTCCTTTTATTTCTTCCCCAATCGGCATTTGGATAGGTGATCCTGTATCAGTCACTTCAGATCCGCGTACAAGGCCTTCTGTACCATCCATTGCTACGGCTCTTACTCTATCTTCTCCAAGATGTTGTTGCACTTCCAGCACGATTCTGGTGCCATCAGTTTTGGTCACTTCTAGAGAGTCAAGGATATTTGGGAGCTTAGATCCAGCTCCGTCAAAAGCTACGTCCACTACGGGTCCGATTACTTGAGTAATTCTTCCGGTATTTGCCATTTATATCTGTTTATTAGGGGTATTAAAATCCGACCGCAAAAGTAGCGCTTTCAGGTTCAAAGGCAAAAAAGAGAACCTCGAAAAATGGCCTATTTTACTGTGTTTTTAAGTGATCTTTGTCTTATGCACTTAATAGTTCAATTCTGAAGGTTGTACCTTGATTTTCATCGGAGGTTTTAACGAAAATTTTGCCTCCGTGATAGAGCTCTACAATCCTTTTGGCAAGTGTAAGGCCAAGCCCCCAACCTCTCTTTTTGGTAGTGAATCCAGCTTTAAAGACATTGGCAATGTTGGCCTTTGGAATGCCCTTGCCGGTATCTGAAATGTCGATAAAGACCTTCCCGTCACTTCCTCTCAAAATTTTAATGGCAATGGTTCCGGAGCTCCCGATGGCATCCACTGCATTTTTGCAAAGATTTTCAATGACCCACTCCAGCAAAGGGGCATGAGCTTTGGCCATGATGGATTCGGATAGGGTGTAGAGTTCAATATTTATTTTGGAAGAAACGCGTGGTTCAAGGTAACTCACCACGTTGCTGATCAGAGAGTAGATGTTTTCATCTTTTAAGGTGGGCGTAGACCCAATACTTGAAAACCTTTCCGTAACCATGGTGAGCTTTCGGATGTCTTTGTCCAGTTCGTCTACGATCCCCTTGTTTTTAATCTCAGGGTCATCACGTAAAACTTCAATCCAGGCCATTAAAGACGAAAGGGGTGTACCCAATTGATGTGCGGTTTCCTTGGCCAGCCCCACCCACACCCGGTTTTGTTCCGCTGCTTTTGAATAATTGAATGCCAGGTAAGAGATAAATCCAAAAATGGCGATCACCGAAAGTTGTATGTATGGGTAGGCCACTAATTGCTTCAGCAACAAAGAATTTTTATAGTAGACATATTGCTTGCCAAATACTTCGCCCGTGTTGGGATCCTTTAGTACGATCTCAATAGGTGGATAAGTGGCTTTCATTTCGGCCAATTCTCTTTCCAGTTTTTCATTTTTCTTTTGAGGAGACCAGGTTGGGTCAATATTTAAGTTGCCGGAGTAAACAAACTCTCCTTCCTTATTGACCAGAATGGTAGGGATACTACTGTTTTTATAGATGATTTCTTCCGTGATAAATAAAATATTGTTTTCGGCATCATTGAGTGTGTATTCCAGCGCACGCGCATACAATCGAACTTGCCGTGTTTCCCGCTCCTTCAATTGATCCACCAGAATGTTGGTGTAGTAGATAGAGCCAATACTGATAATAACGGACACAACAAGAATAATCCATTTCAGGTTGGTGTTGTCCTGATAAAAATCCATGGAAGGCAATGCGTTCTTACGCGACATAACCTATGAATATAAAGAAAAAAAGCAATAAGGGACTTGGAGTACGTTCAAAGTGATAATAAAACAATTGCTTCACGCAAATGAGGTGATCATCCTTTCATCATAAACCACTTAACCAACACTTTATAGCTCACCTTCGAGCCATGCATCAATATTCCAATACGATATATTCTTGCAGCTACCCATGTGGTGAAGATAAATCCTCCAATCAAACAAATCATAGAAGCAGCAAGCTGAATCGGAGGAACTCCAAAACCAATTCTACCCATCATGGCGATGGGAGAAGTAAACGGAATAATGGATAGCCAGATACTAATGGTTCCGTGTGGGTTGTCAAGAATAAAAGTGAACAATGCAAAATAGGATACTAGCATGGGTATGGTAATAGGAAAAATAAATTGCTGAGCTTCTGCGGGGCTGTCAACCGCTGAGCCAACCGCAGCAAAGAGTGCTCCATACAAAAGATACCCACCCAGAAAGTAAAACAGAAAACTGGACACGATGTAGAAAACAGGAATTTCATTCACCGTTTGCATCATTTCCATAAAATCAGAGTTCTGTGGTACTTCATTGGCAACTGCCATTTGATCTACCATTTCTTGTTGAGGCATATCGAAACCCAGGTAACCAAGTACTAAAGAAGAGACTGAAGTGATAAGGACTATCCAAATGAGAAATTGCAATAAGCCAACAGAAGCAAGTCCCAATATTTTGCCCAGCATGAGCTGAAAAGGTCGCACCGAAGATACAATTACCTCAACCACTTTGCTTGTTTTCTCTTCGATTACACCTTGCATGATTTGTGCGCCATACACAAAAATGAAAATGTAAATCAAAATGCCTCCTATCATTCCGATGGCAAAGAGCACTTTAGTGTCACTGGATTTTTCCTGACCTGATTCGCTTAGACTGATGGAGCGTATAGAGACGTTGGTTTTTAGACTATCCAATATTTTTTGATCAATGTTGAACTTGATCATTTTGGCTTCTTTGATTTGTAACGCCAACTTTGACTCCAGATCGTTAATGTCACTTGGGCTGGGATTTATTTTTGTATAAAGCGTAATACCCGATGGGTTGGATAACGTGATTTTAGGAATGTGGAGCAACCCAAAATCATCACTGTTGCTAAAAGCGATTTTAGCGTCTTCGATAGTGCCATCAAATCTTTTGAGCTCGTATCTTTTTACTTCATCCGGATTAAATAATCCGCTCTCATCTACAAAATGGATGACTTCCATCCGGGCGCTTTTCTCTTGCTCCTTGGCTACATATACCATAATGGCAATGATGGCCGGAAAAATCAACGGCAATAAAATGGTAGCGATGAGAAATGATTTCTTTTGAACGCGGTTGAGAAACTCACGTTGGATGATCAGAAAAATTTTATTCATCACTTCCTCCGTTTACAAGTTGAATAAAGATGTCATTCATAGAAGGTACTTTTTCTCTGAACCCATGAATTTCTGTTGAGCCGATAAGGTCCTGAATTAATTGGTTGGCATTTCTGTCAGATTTGATTCTGACAAGTGTTTCCAGGTAGTTGTCTTCAAGATTCCGCTGATGGATGCGTTCGTAATTTTCACCATCCAATGAAAAATCCCCTTTGTGCTCTACAATGAAAGTATTGGTTTTGAATTTTGCCTTTACCTCTTTCTTTTGACCTTCCAATATTTTTTTTGACTTGTTGATCAGCGCAATATGGTCACACAGTTCTTCAACGGTTTCCATTCGGTGAGTGGAAAAAATGATCGTACTCCCTTTGTCTCTTAATGCCAGAATTTCATCACGTATTAGATTGGCATTTACAGGATCAAAGCCTGAAAAAGGTTCATCCAGGATAATTAATTTGGGCTCATGAAGCACGGTGCTGATGAATTGAATCTTTTGCGCCATACCTTTTGACAAGTCTTCGATTTTCTTGCTCCACCAGTCCTTGATCTCAAATTTATCTATCCAGTATTTGATCCTGACAAGCGCATCACTTTTGCTCAACCCGCGAAGTCGGGCCAGATAAATCAATTGTTCACCAACCTTTAGTTTTTTATAAAGACCACGCTCTTCTGGTAAGTACCCGATTACACCAATATGGTGAGGGGACAACTTCTCTCCATTGATCAGTATGGTTCCCTCATCTGCATCGATGATTTGATTAATGATTCTTATCAATGTAGTTTTTCCTGCTCCATTGGGCCCGAGCAATCCAAAAATACTTTGATGGGGAACTGTAAGGCTAACCTCACTTAAAGCAACATGGTTGGAATATCGCTTGGTAATGTTTTGAACTACGAGTTGGTCCACAGGCTTAGGTCAAGTCAATCAATAGCATTAGTACCAAAAATAGCTATTGGATTACAGGATATCCGCAATTCTTTAAAAAATATAAAGGTTATTCTGATTTGTCTTTAAAGACAATTTTGCCCAGCGATACATCCAGATCGAAAGTGAGGGCATTGGTTTTGCCTTTGGAATAGGCGCTATTGACAAATGTATTTTCGCCAATCTTTTTCAGGCTCTTGCACATATCCAGGCTGCAAAGCCAGGAGTTGTTGATTTTAACCATTACAGGTATCTCAGGACCAGGCAGTAGGATAACCAGATTACCGGCTCCTACGCTTCCTTTTACATGGTTGCTGTTGGTGGGCCTGTCACTAAAATCAAGGAGAATATTGCCAAAGCCCACATCGGCCATTACCACGTGTGATCTGGCCAGGTTGAGTTGTCTGACGTTTAGCGAGCCCATGTCCACTTTTACAAAAAAAGTATCCATTTCAATTTTATTTTCAATGCCCGATCCGTAGAAAACGTTTACGTCAGCACTCCCAGTTTTAATTTTTAATTGTTGAATGGATAAGCCAGATAGATCAATGTTGGCATTGCCAAGACCATAATCCAGTGCAAGTGAGTAGGGCTTGTTCTCTGAGAGGTAAACTTTCCAAAACTTTTCAGTAGGTCGCTCTTCACCGCCAAACACCTGATACGAGATTTTTTGACCCACTCCGCGCTTGCTTTCTTGTTCAAGGGAAAGGCTCACTTGGGCAGTATTTCCTTTTATTTCATTGCGGAAAGCATGGCCATAGTCTTCCAGGTCCTGATTGCTGTAAACGTTAAGCAAATCAGAATTCTGACTCGGGCGAATAAAGCAATTGCCTGTTTTGGTGCTTAAATGAAGCTCAACTTTTTGAATCTGTTCTCTGTCTTCAACAGAAAACTGCTTCTTGATTTGACCAAAACTGTTACTAACGATTGCTGATCCTACAGAAGCTGCTAAAAAATACTTCCACATAGTTCTATTTTACGAAATCACCTCCGGTCAAGTTTCGGGCATAAAAGCAATAAAACCTGACAAAAAATAACCTACAGAAGAGGGTATACGTAAAAAAGAGCCCTAGGGTTAGAACTTTTACGAAAAATACTCTTTCATGCGCTCAAAGAAACCTTTTTCCTGGCCATCTGACTGGGGCTGGAAGTGAGGAGACTCCCTCAGGCTTTCCAATTTTGACTTTTCTTCAGCTGAAAGTTTTTTGGGCACCCACACATTTATGTAAATGAGCTGATCTCCAGCACCATATCCATTGATGTCTTTGATGCCTTTTCCTCTCAATCTCAGCATTTTTCCACTTTGAGTGCCCGGATCAATTTTGATACGCACTTTGCCTCCAATGGAAGGGATTTCGACTGAGGTGCCCAGTGCTGCATCTACAAAGTTGAGGTAAAGGTCATAGATCACATTATTGCCATCACGCTTCAGTACTTTGTCTTCCTGCTCCTCCACGAGAATGAGCAAGTCACCGGCAGGCCCGCCACCGGGAGCATCATTTCCTTTGCCCGACATAGACAATTGCATGCCTTCACTTACGCCTGCAGGGATTTTAATTGTGATCAGTTCCTCTTTTGATTCCAGACCTGAGCTGTCAATTCCAGGAGGTCTTTTGTCTATCAATTGTCCTGCGCCACCACATGAAGGACATGCCGATGTGGACACCATCTGACCTAGCATAGTATTGACTACTTTGCGCACCTGACCGGAACCACCACAGGTTTGACAATTTTTGAAAGTAACACCATCCGCTTTGATGAGGCGATGGACTTTTATTTTTTTCTCTACACCGGTAGCAATTTCTTCCAGCGTGAGTTTCAGTTTGATGCGCAGGTTTGAGCCTTTGCGCTGGCGTGAACGTGAGCCACCACCTCCAAAAAAACTATCGAAGGGACTTCCGCCACCACCACCGAAGATATCTCCAAACTGGCTGAAGATATCGTCCATATTCATCTCGTGCCCCTGGAATCCACCCCTGCCAGGGCGAGAGTGACCAAAACGATCATATTGAGCCCTCTTATCAGGATCCCTTAAAACCTCATAGGCTTCAGCAGCTTCTTTGAACTTCTCCTCAGAAGCCTTATCGCCAGGATTTTTATCTGGATGATACTGAATGGCTACTTTACGGTAGGCCTTTTTTATCTCTTCGGCAGAAGCGCCTTTGCTTACGCCTAATATTTCGTAGTAATCGCGTTTAGTTGACATCAGGGAGGGGATTTGAAATTAATTGCCGATTACCACTTTGGCAAAGCGAATTACCTTATCATTTAGCAAGTAGCCTTTTTCTACAACGTCTACGATCTTACCTTTCATGGATTCATCAGGGGAAGGAACTTGTGTGATGGCTTCGTGAAAATCAGGATCAAAATCTGAACCAGCACCCGTCTCCATTACTTTGACACCGTACTGATCAAGCACTTTCCATAATTTGTTTTTGATCAAAAGAAAACCTTCGATACCTGAATTTGCAGGGTCAGAACTGGATTTTTCGGCCCTTTCGAAATCGTCAACAACGGGAAGCAATGCAATGATCAATTGCTCATTGGCATTTTGGATCAACTCAAGCTTTTCTTTGGAAGTGCGTCTTCTGTGATTGTCAAATTCGGCATAGAGGCGCACATATTTGTCTTTTGCTTCTGACAAATCGTCTTGAAGCTTTTTAAAGGGATCTAATCCTTCTTCAGCTGAATTATTGCTATTCTCTTCAGCCTCAACTCCTTGATCGGCTATGGGAGCCAAATCCTCTGCCAATTCCCCCTTTTTCTCCATTTGCTCTTCTGATTGTGTATTTTTTTCCATTCTAAGTGCGTTCAAAGCATGCAAAAAGACAACAATTTTGCCAGAAATCAGAATTGTGTCATTATGACACGCTTAGCTTTTTTAGTGAAGATTTTTCCAGATCAAATCCTTCAGTTCAGCAATGCCTTGACCTGTCGGGGCGCTGATGAACAGCGTGGGTAATTCGGTTGGGATTTCTTTGGCTAATTCTTCCTTGAGTTCATCGTCCAGTAAGTCTGACTTTGAAATAGCCAGGATTCTTTTTTTATCCAGCAGTTCAGGATTGTATTTTTTTAACTCGTCCAACAGAATGGCATATTCTTTTTTGATGTCTTTCGCATCTGCAGGCACAAGAAACAGTAGTAGAGAGTTGCGCTCAATGTGCTTTAAAAACCTGATGCCCAATCCACGTCCTTCAGCGGCCCCTTCAATGATTCCGGGAATATCAGCCATCACGAAAGACTTATTATCGCGATAGGCCACTACACCCAGGTTAGGAGTCAAAGTGGTGAAGGCGTAATCAGCAATCTTTGGCTTTGCTGCGGATACAACGGAAAGGAGTGTAGACTTGCCTGCATTGGGAAAACCTACAAGACCTACATCGGCCAGTAACTTAAGTTCAAGAATGATCCACTCTTCGATACCGGGTTCACCGGGTTGCACATGGGTGGGTGCCTGATTGGTAGAGGTAGTAAAATAAGCATTGCCTTTGCCGCCTCTTCCTCCGGGAGTAAGTATTACCTCTTGACCGTCTTCATTGATTTCACAGAGAAATTCATCTGTCTCCGCTCTTTTGGCTATTGTGCCAAGCGGCACTTCAATGATCTCATCTTTACCGTCAGCTCCCGTGCGGTTAGCCTCCTCTCCACCATTTCCAGGTGCAGCAATGACGTGCTTACGATATTTCAAATGCAGTAGCGTCCACAACTGTGCATTGCCTCGAAGGATAACGTGACCACCACGTCCTCCATTGCCTCCATCTGGACCTCCCTTGTTGGTAAGTTTATCCCTGTGGAAATGGAGACACCCTGCACCTCCTTTTCCAGAACGAGAATTGAATTTTACGTAATCAATGAAGTTGGGAGAGGACACGAATATTTATTGTTTAAACCTGAGCCTCTTTTCTGTCAATAATTGCAGTAATCGATGTAAAGATATCATCAATATTGCCTACTCCCTTCACTGTATTCAATCGGCCTTGTTTTTCATAATAAGGAAGCACGTGAATGGTTTTACTGAAATATTCTGTAATTCTTTTATTCAGTTTATCATCTTCATCATCAGGCCTGTTTTCAATTGCCCTGCGCTTGGCTATGCGTTGGCGAACTTCTTTTTCTTCAACATCCAGCGCAATAATAAAGTGAATGGCCGTATGGTTATTTTTCATGAATTGATCTAATGCCTCGGCTTGTGCTACAGTACGAGGAAACCCATCAAACAAAAAGCCTTTGGCATCTGGATTCTTGTCCAGCTCTTCTTTGAGCATGGCGATAGTAATCTCATCTGGAACCAGTGCACCACTATTCATAATCTCCTTTACCTGTTGACCCAATGGCGTATCATTTTTAGTATGCCATCTGAACAAGTCACCTGTTGAGATGTGAACAAAACCATATTTTTTTATCAGCTTTTCGCTCTGCGTTCCCTTGCCTGCACCAGGTGGGCCAAATAATACCAGATTGATCATCTTAGAATGTCTATAGTTTAAGGGGTGCGAAGATAAAGATTCAGTGGCCGAATTGCTAATCTGAGGATGCAGGCATCGGCCCTACTTGCTTATACAGGTCCGGAAAATTTCTTCCCCAACCCTCATAATCGAGCCCATAGCCCAGAATAAACTCGTCTTCAATCTCGAATCCTACATATTTTGGCTGCACGGCCTGATCGCGCGCCTTAGCCTTTCTAAATAGTGTCACTATCTCTACTGATTTGGTGCCAAGGCTTTGGAGCTCTTCTACCACTTTGGTTAAGGTGAGCCCGGTGTCCATTACATCTTCAATTAATATCAGGTCTTGATTGAAGAGGCTCTCCTGAAGACCAATTAAAGTTTTAAGGTGTCCAGAACTTACCACTCCTTGCATAGAGCTATGTTTCACAAAAGAAACACGGCATGGTATTTTGATTTTGCGGGTAAGGTCTGCGGCAAACATAAATGAACCATTTAGGATAGGAAGGAACAATGGACTTCTACCCTTATAATCTTCATCAATTTGAGCAGCGAGTAAGGCTACCTTTTCTGCTATCTTATCGCTTGCGATGAACTTACGAAATTCAATGTCTTTGATTTTCATCCAACTTCATAGACGTTGTGATGACAAAAATAGGTTTTTTGAAACCAGATTCGAAAAAATAAAAATGGGGGAGTAATCCCAGTTGAGTGGACCGTTACAAATCTTTCATTAAATACCGGTAAAGCCTTATCATAGAAGTAATATCCTTTTTATGCACTTTTTCATGAGGAGTATGTGGATCTTGAGAAGGAGGACCAACAAAACACCAGTCAAAAGGTATTGGCGCTCTTTGCAATTCTCCGCCATCACTTGATCCAGAGCCTTCCACCTCAAGTTGATAGGGCACCTTTCTTTTTTTGGCCACCTCAATGACTTTGTTTACAAATGCTCTGCGTGGAATATTTCTGTCGCGCAAAGATATGGCCACCCCTTTTCCAAGCTCTACCCCGTCTGTGGCCCAGGTAATGTCAGAAATGAGCGCTTGTCTTACGCCCCACATTCGGTGAATGTAGTTGGCGAGGTAGCCCACACTTCCACCACCATGCTCTTCCCAGCAACTAAACACAATGACACCATCTTTCAATTTCTCAGCAATCTGAAGCGCATTGTAGATGCCAAGTCGGTTGTCGAGATAAGGTGATTGAATGAATTGTTTACTTTCTCTGAAATTTGGTTTATAGGTGAGGCTGGTACCTCTGTCAATGGCTCTTCCAAATTTGTAAAAGGCGTGATTGTCTTTATCATATTCCAGCTCACATTCAATTTCACCTTTGCTATCGTGTCCAACTAATTTTGTACTGACTTCAGCATCAGGACTACCGATAGGAAGCAACTGATTGAAATAGCGTACACTAAAACCAATTGAATCCATGTGGGCAAAAATGGCAGTTCTCGGGTTTCCAAATTTGAGCATGAAGCAATCCTGAAATTCGTCACCTTCAATAATCTCAGGCTGTCTGGCCCATTTTTTTGCATTTTTTTTGATGTATTTTAGGAGATAGGCTTTCATGGGAGCTTCATATCCTGACGGAGCATGTACTTCGCACAATTCTTTTAACAAATTCATAAAGCGTTGATCTAAATGTGCCGAATCGTAAAGTATATTCTCGTTTACCGATTTCTTTACACAACTTTATTCTAAATTTTCATTAGAAAAAAGATATTAGCCAGATGCTTTTTGTTTTAGAAGACCAAAATTCGATTGCCAGCCAGTTTATGAGTGAACTGAGAGACATTACGATTCAAAGCGATCGGATGCGTTTCAGAACCAACCTGCAACGTATTGGAAATATAATGGCCTATGAGATTTCAAAAAAATTGAGTTACGGAGATAAAACAATTGAAACACCTCTTGCGAAAATGAGCATAAGTGCTTTAAAAGAACAACCTGTTTTGATTACAATTCTTCGCGCAGGCATTCCTTACTTCAATGGCTTTCAACAGTTTTTTGATCGAGCTGATTGTGGGTTTATTGGTGCCTACAGAAAGGAAGATTCAGAGCAACTTAAAATAAAACTCGATTATGTGGCTACTCCCAGTCTTGAAGGCAGGGATGTTATATTGATAGACCCTATGTTGGCTACAGGATTTTCGGTTACGGAGGCATTAAAAGCTATGAAAGACAGAGGCTATCCAAGACACCTTTACATTGCTTGTGTTGTTGCTGCCAATGAAGGATTGGATTATTTGAAAAAAAATATAAAGATACCCTATTCAGTATGGTGCGTTTCAGTGGATGAAAAGTTAAATCAGCAATTGTATATCGTGCCCGGGTTGGGTGATGCAGGAGATTTGAGTTTTGGTGAGAAAATCTGAGGAGTTATGCTAGAGGAGTTATTGAAGGCAATACCAGTTTTATTTTCCAGTATGCTGAAGTTTATACTGGGTCCTATAGGAGGTTTTGCAGCAGGCCTTAATCCCATTACTACTATACTGGCAACAGTATTGGGTACAATGGCAAGTGTATTCGCTTTTACTTTTTTTGGTGAATGGTTGAGAGCAAAAGTGTTGGATCGCTTTGGAAGAAAAAGAAAAAAATTTACGGCCAATAGTAGGAAATTTGTGACTGTATGGAAAAAGTACGGAATTGTAGGTGTGGCTGCGTTGATGCCTTTGTTACTCACTCCAATAGGAGGAACAATTCTTGCGGTTGGGTTTGGGGCACCTAAGAATAAAATAATTTTTTATATGTTCATCAGCGCCTCGGTATGGGCGATTATTTTCACTTTCGCCATCTATGAGTTTGGCAAGGCAGTGCTACCGGATTTTATCAAACCCTAGGCTTCGTGTTCATCGGGTAAGATTTCAATATCACTGATCAAAACACGTTTAGAAATGGCTTGTCCTGTTTTAGTGGCAGCCAGTCCCCCCAGAGCAGTTTCTTTATAACGTGTTTCCATACTGGCTCCTATTTCGCCCATGGCTTCGATCACTTCGTCTACAGGGATTACACTATTCACATTAGCGATGGCAATTTGTGCTGAGCTGTTGGCAATAGCAGCTGCGCTGGCATTGCGCACTACACAGGGTATTTCAACCAGACCTGCTACCGGATCACAAACCAGCCCCAGCATACACTGAACGGTAATGGCTACTGCATTAAAAATCTGATCTGTATCTCCGCCCAGGCAATAGACGATGGCGCCAGAGCCCATCGCAGCTGCTGTTCCGGTTTCGGCCTGGCAGCCGCCTACTGCTCCGGAGATGGAGGCCTTTTGTTCCATGATCAAAGCAATGCCGGCAGCCAGCAGCATTGCCTCTAAAATTTTTTTATCAGGCACATGATGAATTTCCTGAAGCGTATACAACACACCTGGCATTATGCCACTTGCGCCTGCCGTAGGGGCTGCCACAATTCTCCCCATACAGGAGTTCACTTCTTTAGCCGCCAGGGCTCTGGAAATCAAATTTTGAAATTCCTTAGAAAGGACTGTTTGCTTATGGTTGTAGACTTTTTTGGCTCCATTGTTGATCATACCTGAACGAGAAGTCATGTCTTCTTCTAGACCAGTGTGGACAGCATCTTTCATCACCTCCCATGCGTGGCCAAGTGTCTCCCATATTTTTTCTTCCGTTCGTCCCTTTTGTTTGATCTCGTATTCAACAACCGCTTGCACCAAAGACACATTTTTGGTTTCGCAATGCTTCTTCCACCCCTCAAATGAATCAAATAAAAAGCTCATGGTTTCCTGGATTTAATTATCAAAGTTCATGTTTTTAATGATGGTATTCAAGTTGACCCGAGAATGGTAAAATTATGCACTCTCTGCAATTGATGAGCGAAAATCAACTATATTAAACCCTTGTTCATTGTCAAAGATCATTTCATGAAAAATTTATTGTTAACATCCTTAATGTGTTTGATTTTCTTTTTTGTTGTTGCTCAGAAAAGTGATGAAGCCAACATCAAAAACATTTTTGATACAGCTCTTAAAAACGGGCAGTCGTATGAAATGCTAGAGTACCTGGCTACAAAAATTGGTGCGAGGCTTTCCGGTTCTCCAGGTGCGGCTGCCGCTGTAGAATGGAGCCGTCAGGAAATGATTGCCCATGGTTTTGATTCGGTATGGCTGCAACCTGTAATGGTGCCTCACTGGGTGAGGGGTAAAAAAGAAATTGGGCGAATTGTTAATTCAAAAAAGCAGGGAACAATCGATGTAAATATATGTGCGCTGGGTGGAAGCATAGGAACAGGCCCAGCGGGTATCAGCGCTCAAATTGTAGAAGTGAAAAACTTTGAAGAGCTAAAGCAACTTGGTCAGAAGATTGTGCAAGGCAAAATTGTATTCTTTAGCAGACCAATGGATCCAACTTTGATCAATACTTTTGAAGCATACGGGGGCGCCTCCAATCAAAGAGGTGCCGGAGCAGCGGAGGCGGCCAAGTATGGCGCAGTAGCAGCAGTGGTGCGGTCGATGGGATCCAACATTGAAGAGTATCCTCACACAGGTGGTATGCGCTATGCGGATGGGATTCCAAAAATTCCGGCCGTGGCCATAAGCACAGCACATGCGGATTTGCTGAGTTCACTATTAAAAGATGACAAAGACCTGCGACTTTATATAGAAACCCACAGTCAGATTTTGGAAGATGTACTTTCTTTTAATGTAGTGGGTGAGTTGAGAGGATCTACAAATCCTGAAGAAATAATTGTTGTCGGAGGGCATCTGGATTCATGGGATTTGGCCCAAGGTGCACACGATGATGGTGCAGGGTGTGTACAGGCCATAGAAGTTTTAAGAATTTATAAGCAGATGGGTTACAAGCCCAAGCGGACCATTCGTGCTGTAATGTTCATGAATGAAGAAAATGGATTGAGGGGAGGAACCAAATATGCGGAGTTGGCCAAACTGAATAAAGAAAGACACCTGGCAGCAATTGAATCTGACCGTGGAGGATTTACCCCGCGAGGATTTACGATGTCGGCCACAGATGTTGTAAAAGCAAAAGTAAGGAGTTGGAAGCCTTTGCTTGAGCAGTATGGATTAACTGATTTCAGCATGGAAGGTGGAGGTGCGGATATAGGTCCATTGGGTCCGCAAGGTGTTTCACTGTTTGGATTTTTGCCTGACTCACAACGGTATTTTAATTACCACCACACGGAGGAAGATACATTTGATAAAGTGGATAAACGCGAACTGGAGCTAGGTGCCGCTTCAATGGCAGCGTTGATCTATTTAATAGATACTTACGGGTTGTAATCCCAGGTATTGCTGGGTTTGCTCTAAATTATACTTGGGTATTGCTTGAAAAATCTAAGGATTATCTTAACTTTTGTTTGATTTCGACTTCCGAGTTATTCATTCAAAACCATTTAAATTTATAAGTTATGAACAAAGCAAATGCTGCCTTAGTTGGTCTGGGTGCGCTATTGTTGATGGCTGCCCTATCTTTGAATAACCAATCGTTAACCACTCAAAAACTACAAGTCCAATCAGGAATGGTTGCTCCCATTTCCCTTTGCGGATCACCTGGGGCTCGAAGCATTTTAAAATTGATGGACACGACAAAGCAAATGGCTCCACTGATGACAAATCTGGGAAACCACGCGATGCCCATTAATACTGATATTGAACGCGCCCAGCTTTTCTTCAACCAGGGCATAAACTTGTACTACGGCTTTAACCATCTGGAGGCTTATCGCTCATTTCGAGAGGTGGCCAGATTAGATCCTGGAAGTGCCATGGCGTATTGGGGTCAGGCACTTTCGTTGGGACCGAATATTAATTTGCCAATGGATCCTGCAGACACAGAAGTGGTTTACATTGCAGTTCAAAAAGCACGTGAACTAGCTCCCAGAGCTGGGGAAAAGGAAAAAATGCTCATTGACGCGATTTCAACTCGGTATAGCAAAGAAGCACTTGAAGATAGAAAGCCATTGGATCAGGCGTATGCAAACAGTATGGCAGAAGTTGCGAAAAAATTTCCCGATGACCCAGACATTCAAACGCTTTATGCGGAATCATTGATGGATTTGCATCCCTGGGATTATTGGAAGGACGGAAATCCCCAACCATGGACACATGAAATTATAGAGCTTTTGCAGCGGGTGATTAGAAAAAATCCGAATCACCCTGGAGCCAATCACCTTCACATCCATATTGTGGAGGCTTCCTCAAATCCTGGAGCCGCAACAGCGAGTGCCGATTTGTTAAGAGACCTGGTGCCCGGAGCGGGACATTTGGTTCACATGCCGTCCCATATTTACATACGGACAGGCAGATATCTCGAGGGCGTAATGGCCAACGAAAAAGCAGTAGCAATGGATATGGAATATATCAACCAATGCAATGTTCAGGGGGTTTATCCGCTTTTCTACTTTCCACACAATTACCATTTCCTATGGGCCTGCGCCATGATGGCCGGACAGGCAGAAAAGTCACTTTCAACGGCAAGGGAGCTGGCCAAGACCATTCCCGTTGAGTTAATGAACGTAAAAGATTTTGTTACCCTTCAACATTGGTATGCCGTACCCATGTATACCATGGTAAGATTTGGCAAATGGGAATCTATTCTAAAGGAGCCCCAACCAGCGGATTCTCTATTGTATGTAAAGAGTGTTTGGCACTACGCTCGTGGAATGGCCTTCGTGCGAACAAAGAAACTGGATTTGGCATCGACAGAATTAAATCATCTCAAAGAAATTGTGGCCCGCCCCATCATGCAAGAACTCACAATATCCGGGTTCAACTCCTTTGAGAAAGTTCTTTCCATCGGTGTAAATGTACTCGAGGGAGAAATTGAGTTGGTTCGTGGAAATGCCCCCAATGCCATTGAAAAACTTAAGGAAGCAGTTGCCATAGAAAGTAGTCTGCTTTACCAGGAGCCGCCAGATTGGTACCATCCTTCTCGTCAAACACTGGGGGCAATATTACTGGATGCCAAGAAACCTGCTGAAGCGCAACAGGCATTTGAACAAGACCTGGCTATCTATCCTTCAAATGGGTGGTCTTTGTTCGGACTTCATCAAAGCCTGGTCATGCAAAACAAGAAGTCAGAAGCGGCAAAAATTAAAAAGGAATTTGAACAGGCGTTCGCGAAGGCGGACGTAAAGCTGACTTCATCCAGAAAGTAATTCAAAGAAAGCCCTCGGAAGGGCTTTCTTTACAGGCACTTAACTTACATACTCCTCAATAGGCAAACAGCTGCACACCAAATTGCGATCGCCATAGGCATTGTCGATGCGGCTAACGGCAGGCCAGAATTTGGCCTCCTTAACGAATGACAATGGATATGCTGCTTTCTGACGACTGTATGGTCTGTCCCAAGTGTCGGCAGTAATTACTCCCGCAGTGTGTGGTGCCCTTGTCAGTACATTATTTTCTTTGTCGGCTTTTCCTTCTTCCACTTCACGCACCTCGTTTCGGATTTCAATCAATGCATCACAGAAGCGATCCAATTCTTCTTTGGGCTCACTTTCGGTAGGCTCAATCATCAGTGTTCCTGCCACAGGGAATGAAACAGTTGGCGCGTGGAAGCCATAATCCATCAAGCGCTTGGCAAGGTCCTCCACTTCAATACCTGCTTTTTTGAAATCACGACAGTCTACAATCATTTCGTGCGCACATCTGCCATTGGCTCCCGTATACAAAATTTTGTAATGCTGACTTAAACGTTCTTTAATATAATTCGCATTTAATATTGCCAACTTGGTGGCGTTGGTCAATCCGTCAGCGCCCATCATAGCAATATAGGCGTAAGAAATAGCCAGAATACTTGCGCTTCCCCAAGGAGCAGCAGATATCGCGTTGATGGCTTTGTCTCCACCGGTTTCAACAACGGCATGTCCCGGAAGGAAAGGTTTCAGTTTGTCGTTACAACAGATAGGTCCCATACCAGGGCCACCACCACCGTGTGGAATGCAGAAGGTCTTGTGCAGGTTGAGGTGGCACACGTCTGCTCCAATGTTGGCAGGCGATGTCAATCCAACTTGCGCATTCATGTTGGCGCCATCCATGTATACCATACCACCATTCTTGTGGATGGTTGCGCAGATTTCAATTATAGACTCTTCAAAAACACCATGTGTGGATGGATAGGTTACCATCAGGCATGAAAGGTTGTCTTTGTATTGCTCTGCTTTTGCTTTCAAATCAGCAACATCAATTTTTCCTTCTGCGTCTGATTTTACCACCACTACATTCATGCCGGCCATTACTGCGCTGGCAGGATTGGTGCCGTGTGCCGAAGCAGGAATGAGAGCTATGTTTCTATGCCCCTCATTATTATTGAGGTGATAGGCACGAATAACCATCAGTCCTGCATACTCACCTTGTGCTCCACTGTTGGGTTGAAGGGAGACGCCTGTAAATCCGGTTATCTCCATCAGCCAGTCTTCCAGGTTTTTGATCATCTCCTGATATCCCTTAGTCTGTGAAGAAGGAGCAAACGGATGCATGTTGCTCAACTCGGGCCATGTTACCGGAATCATTTCAGTAGTAGCATTCAACTTCATAGTGCATGAGCCTAGTGAAATCATGGAATGTACCATGGAAAGGTCTTTGTTCTCCAGTCGCTTGATGTAACGAAGCATCTGATGTTCGGACCCATGCATGTGGAAAATCGGGTGGGTAAGATAAGCAGAGGATCGTACCAGACTTGAAGGCCAGTTGATGGCTTGTGCTTCAATTTTTACAGCAGCTGTTTTATTTAAAACAGATGCAAAAACTGAAACGATCTGCTGAATGTCTGCGGCAGAGGTAGTTTCATCGATAGAAATTCCAACGTGGTTGGTGTCAAAATATCGGAAGTTTAATTCCTGTTTTTCGGCAGCAGCTTCTATGGCTTTTTTATCTGCAACTTCAATTTTGAGTGTATCAAAATAGTGCTCATTTATTTGTTTTAATCCGAGTGATTTTAAATTGGATTCCAATGCTTGAGCAAGTCCGTGTATGCGCAATGCAATTTTCTTCAGACCTTCGGGTCCATGGTAAACCGCGTACATACCCGCCATTACTGATAACAATACCTGAGCCGTGCAAATGTTAGAGGTAGCTTTTTCTCTACGGATGTGCTGCTCACGCGTCTGCAGCGCCATGCGATATCCGGGTTTGCCTTCCGCGTCAACAGATGCACCAATGATACGGCCCGGGATCAATCTTTTGTACTCGTCTTTGGTTGCAAAAAAACCAGCGTGGGGCCCACCGAAACCCATAGGTACTCCAAAACGTTGGCTTGAACCTACTACGATATCAGCACCCATTTCACCGGGAGATTTTAACAGCAATAAACTCATCAGGTCAGTTCCCATTACTACGGCCACTTCTTTTTCATGTGCTGCGGCAATGAAATCGGAATGGTCTGCGATAGCCCCATTGTTATTCGGATACTGAATGTATACTCCAAATAAATTGGAATCTGTAATGTCGAATTTACTAATGTCACCAATGATCAAATCAATGCCTAAAGGCGCAGATCTGGTCTTTAGTATATCAATGGTTTGAGGAAAAGTGTCCGCGTCCACAAAAAACTTCAGTGCCTCTTTTTTGGATCCTTTACGAGAAGCATACAACAAATGCATGGCTTCTGCCGCTGCAGTTCCTTCATCAAGTAAAGAGGCGTTGGCGATCTCCATACCTGTTAGATCAATCACCATGGTTTGGAAATTGATCAATGCCTCCAAACGACCTTGTGCAATCTCAGCCTGATAAGGTGTGTAAGCGGTATACCAACCCGGGTTTTCCAAAATGTTGCGAAGGATAACACCAGGAGTAATGGTATTGTAATATCCGGTACCTATGTACGATTTATTGATTTTGTTTTTCGAAAAGATAGTTTTGAACTCCTTCAAAAATTCAAATTCTGACTTGGCTGCAGGCAGATTAAGTTTCTTTTTCAACCGGATATTGGCAGGTATGGTCTGATCAATCAGTTCGTCTACTGAATTTGCCTTTACCACTTTTAACATCTCGTTGATTTGTCCCTGATCTGGCGCATTGTGCCTGGACTCGAATTTTTCTGAATAGTGAGGAAGAGTGTTCATAAGATCGTTTCGAAATTTTATGGGTATGATGTCAATGAGACAAGAATTGAATTAAAATCGTTCGAACTGGGAGAAGAAGAAGTTTCCTTCAATTTCAGCATTGGCGTCCGAGTCCGATCCATGAATGGCATTGGCATCAATCGATTTGGCAAACAAAGCGCGAATTGTACCTGCTTCGGCTTTTTGAGGATCAGTGGCTCCAATTAATTTTCTGAAATCTTCGATGGCGTTGTCTTTTTCCAAAATCATTGGAACAATCGCACCTGAAGACATGTATTTGCAAAGATCAGCGTAAAAAGGTCTTTCTTTATGAACCTCATAAAATTTTCCTGCCAGCTCTTTAGAGAGGTGTGTTTTCTTCATCGCTACCACCCTGAATCCCGCCTCCTGAATCATTTTAATAATTGCTCCTGTATTTCCTGCGCTTACTGCGTCAGGCTTAATCATGGTAAAAGTTCTGTTACCTGCCATTTTAGTTTGTTTTTACTGGGTTAGTTATTTATTGAGCCTGCCAGTGGCAAGCGGGCACAAAAATAGTGATTAGAATTCGGGAACCCAGTACCTAAAATCAAAGAAACTGAACTCCGTTTTCTCTAAATCTTACATAATGAGCAGTTCTCTTTTGGGGTTTCCATAAGGAGCCTAAAATTAACAGTTTGTATTCCTGTCATTTATCCTCATTTTTGCCCCTCCCATGAAAGATCTAGAAGGCTTCAAATCCCTTATTAGCAAACCCAAAAAAGTGGTAATTGTTACCCATTTTAAGCCTGACGCAGATGCGCTCGGGTCTTCTTTGGGTTTGGCTGGATTTCTGAAGAAGAAAGGGCACTCGGTGCAGGTGATCACACCCAGTGATTACCCCAAATTTTTACATTGGATGCCGGGCAACGACAAAGTATTGGCCATTTTAAAAGATCAACCCTCCACAGAGCAAAAGGCCAGCGAGTTTGTCGCCAATGCCGAGGTGATCTTCTGTCTTGATTTCTCCAGCCTCAATAGAATTCATTCACTGGGAGAAATGGTGAGGAATGCAAAGGCTACAAAGGTGTTGATAGATCATCACCTCGAACCAGAACATTTTGCCCATTACGAACATTGGGATCCTAAGGCAGCCTCCACAGCTGGGTTGATTTTTGATCTTATTGAAATTATGGGAGAGAAGTCCAGTCTTGACAAAGACATTGCTAACTGCTTGTATGCTGGATTACTGACAGACACTGGCGGATTTCGGCATTCCAACACAACACAAAAGGAATTCTTGATTGCCTCTGAACTGGTAGGCGCGGGTGCGAATCCATCTTGGGTATCAAAAATGATTTATGACACAAATACATTAGCCAGAATGAAATTGACTGGATTTGTATTGAGTCAGAAATTAATTGTTCTCCCCGAATTCAGAACAGTGTATATCTGTTTGGATTCTGACGAACTGAAACAATTTGATACAAAAACAGGAGACACAGAAGGGCTGGTCAATTATGGACTTTCGATTGAAGGTATACGGCTGTCTGTTTTGATGTACGACCGAAAAGAGGAGATCAAACTTTCTTTCAGATCATTGGGAAATTTTCCTGCCAATGAGATTGCCAGAAAGTATTTTGATGGCGGCGGCCACAGAAATGCCGCGGGAGGTTCTACTAAACTATCTTTGGAAGAAACTTTGAAAAAGTTTTTATCCATTTTGCCAGAATATAAATCACAATTAGAATCGGATGATTAACCCGTCTCTTTATGATGAGATGGTCAGAAAAATGTAAAACTCAATTTAACATATGAAAATAAGTAATTTTTTGATTGGCGTATTGTTGGTAAGCGCAGCCTGTTCGTCTAACACCAAAGAGACACCAAAGGGCTATAAGTATACCATGTTGAAAGAAGGAGAGGGTGAAAAAGGAAATGTAGGAGACTATTTGCTGATTAACATGATGATAAAAGATGCCAATGATTCTGTGTGGAATGATACACGCGCTCAAAAGTTTCCGATGATATTGCCAATTGGCGAGTCAAATCCGGCAGATGAAGGTATTGAAGAAATTTTTCCTCTGTTAAAAAAAGGAGATAGCATACTTTTTAAAATGCCTGCCAAAACACTTTTTGAAAAGCAGGGTGGCAGAGTACCCAGCAATGTAGATTCTACCAGCACCTTTACTTTCTTGTTGGGCGTGAAAGAGATAATGAATGAGGAACAAGTACGCACACTGGAGCAGGAGATCATGCAGAAATTGACATCGGAGCAGATGTCGAAAGACTTAAACATTATTGACTCTTATTTAGCGGCCAACAACATTGAGGCAAAGACCACGGAATCAGGGTTGCGCTATCAGTTTACCAAAGTAGGCAAGGGCAACAATGCAGCTGCGGGCAATCAGGTGTCTATCCATTACGCAGGATATCTTATGGACGGTACGCTTTTTGATTCCAGTATTGAGTCAGTAGCTAGAGCCAACAATGCTTTCATGGAAGGCAGACCTTATGAGCCGCTTACTCTGGAAGCAGGGAGCGGGCAGGTGATTAGCGGCTGGGAAGAGGCCATATTATTGATGAACAAAGGTTCTAAAATGAGGGTTTGGATTCCTTCTCCGTTGGCTTACGGTCCGCGTCAGCGTAGTGCTGTGATAAAGGAGAATTCAATTCTCGTATTTGATATGGAGATGATTGACATAAAATAACATTTTTAAAGATGATCAGAAGAGTGACAGGAGCGATAGCGCTCATAGCTATTATTTTTTCTTCATGCGATAGCGGTACGGATTGTACCAAGAATGTCCAACAATCTAAATTGGATGCAGTGAATGCTGCACAACTTGAGATTGACAACAAGATTATTGATGATTATATCATTGCCAATAATTTGGGGCCGGTGCAGGAGGTGAATGGAATTAAATACATTATAAAAACTGAAGGTAGTGGGGTGATTCCATGTCTAGAAAATACTGTAGAGGTAGCTTATACCGGCAGATTGCTCAGTGACGGAAAAACTTTCGATAGAAATCTTTCAGGCGTTTCCTTCACTTTGAATCAATTGATATTGGGTTGGCAGCTTTCCTTCACATCTTTTACCAGGGGTACCAGCGTAACTATCTTTGTTCCCTCTGGATATGGATATGGACCGAATGGATTTCTTCCGGCAATTCCGGCCAATGCCAATCTTATTTTTGACGTTGAACTTAAAAACGTAAGATAACTGCATTAAGCTGAAGCGATGGACCTTTGCTTTGCCACTAACAATCAGCACAAGCTGGATGAAGTAAATCAGCTGTTGGGAGGATCATTTAATGTGATGAGTCTGAGTGCTATTGGTTGTAGCGAAGAGTTGCCTGAAGAACAAAACACCTTGGAAGGCAACTCTTTGCAAAAGGCAAGGTACGTGTACGATAAATACAATATTAATTGCTTTGCAGATGATACTGGCCTTGAAGTGGAGGCACTAGGGGGAGCCCCTGGCGTGTATTCTGCCCGTTATGCAGGTGAGCACAGGAGCAGCAATGACAACATGATCCTATTGCTGAAGCAACTTGAAGGTAAATCCAATCGCAAAGCAAGATTCAGAACTGTGGTCACCCTAATAGTTGACAGTAATGAATACCAGTTTGAAGGTATAGCCAATGGAGAAATACTTTCGAGTCGCAGAGGAGAAAAGGGTTTTGGGTATGATCCCATTTTCTTGCCGGAAGGACAGAATAAGTCAATGGCTGAACTAACTGCAGAAGAAAAAAACGCAATCAGTCATCGCGGGGAGGCCATCAGAAAACTAGTGGCTTTTCTAAAACAGTTATGAATAGGCCTTACACTATTGGTATTACCGGAGGTAGTGGGTCAGGCAAAACGCATTTTATAAACAAATTGTCGGCCCATTTGAAACCCAATGAATTGTGTTTGGTTTCAATGGATCATTATTACAAGCCTATCAATCAGCAGCCCCTCGATAAACAAGGGATTCAAAATTTTGACCTTCCCGAATCCATCGACAGAAAAGCATTTAAAACAGATATCGTTAAGCTGAAGCAAGGACAGCAAGTAACCATTAAGGAATACACTTTCAATCAATCTGGTATTGAGCCGCAAATTCTCAATTTCCAGCCCGCTCCTATTCTTGTAATAGAAGGGTTGTTTGTGCAATATTTTGAGGAAATTGAGGAAGAGTTGGATTTGAAAATCTTCATTGAAGCCAAAGATCATTTGAAGTTAAGTCGCAGAATTAAGCGAGATAAGGAGGAGCGGGGTTATGATCTTGAAGATGTTTTATACAGGTACGAAAACCATACCATGCCAGTATATGAGCGGCTGATCGCTCCTTTGCAGCACAATGCAGATCTGGTTATTCCTAATAACAGCAATTTTGAGGCAGCTATTGAGGTATTGGCAGGTTTCTTCCGGCTAAGGCTGGACAGTGTTGCAAATTAGCTGTGATTCCATACTTTTGTATCCCTTATGCAATACAGGTCAATTTTTAGAGCATTTATGATTATGGTGGGTATTACCGCTACCATGGTCATCGTAATGTCTCAGGCGATGCCGGAGCTAACCGGACCTGTAAAGGAAAAGGCAAAAACAGAGCAGACAGAAAACGGTTCTGACAAAACTATTCTTTCAGCACCTTCAGATGTTGTTCCAGGTGGTATCGTTCAGGTCAGTGATGTAGACCGACATATCCTAGAAACATTCATTAATGAAGAACAACAAGTTTTAGAGTTTAGAAGTGATACGCGTATCCTTACCGATTACTTCAACATTCTATTTCGGGCTATCATTTCGCCCAACGCTCCATAAGCAAAATTGCTTTTATCAGGTCAGTTTTGCTCTGACCAGTTCATCACCAGTTTTTAATTCACTTATTTTCATTTTTAAATTTTTAATACAATGCGTAACAAAGGAGTCGTAGTAGTCCTTACTATTATTATTACCGCGCTGTGTCTTTATTACCTGTCTTTTACTTTCGTTTCCAGGAAAGTGCAGGATGACGCTGTCGCGTATGCCACCAACGAAAGTGGTTCGGTAGATTTATCCAGAAAGCAATCCTATATGGATTCGCTGTGGAGCAAGCCGGTTTACAATCTTTTTGGTGTAGAGTATACCTACAAAGAGGTTAAAGAAAATGAATTAAGCCTTGGATTGGATTTGCAGGGGGGTATGCATGTTACACTCGAGATATCTCCGATTGATATCATTAAAGGGTTAAGTGGCAACAATGAGGATCCGGCATTTACAGCTGCCCTTTTGCGCGCTTCTGAAATGCAAAAGTCTAGTCAGGAGAGATTCAGCACATTATTTTTTCAGGCATATAAAGAAGCGAATCCTGATCAAAATCTGGCACACTTATTTGCATCTGCAGCTAACAAAGACCGCGTGAGTCTTTCTGATGACGATGCCAAAGTAATGTCATTTGTAAATGAAGAAATCGAAAGCGCCATTGATCGCTCTTTCACCATTCTTAAAACGCGTATTGATCAGTTCGGAACTTCTCAACCCAACATTCAGAGACTTCAGGGAACGGGTAGAATTCAAATTGAAATTCCGGGTGCAGATAACCCTCAAAGGGTAAGAAAATTATTGCAGGGTGTTGCAAGATTAGAGTTTTGGGAGATCGTTGAATACAATGATGAGCAATTGAATCAATCTCTATTTGCCATCAACGACAAATTGGTGAAAGAGAAGACAGCTTCAAGTTCCTTGAAAGAAACACTTGCATTAGAGAATAAGGAAACAGTTGTCACGGATCAAACTTCAGGTGACAGTACTAAGTCTGCCCTTGAGGAACAGCTAAGCCAGGTGAAGGATAGTTCAAGCAACCTGTTGGATTCTTTGACCAACACCAACTTGTCTCCCTTGTTTTCCCTAAGCAATCCCGGGATACCTTTTCTTTATGATGTAAAAGATACATCAACGATTAACCGCATTTTGGCCCGTCCCGATATTCAGGCATTGTTCCCTCGTAATATCAGTTACTTCTGGGATGTAAAATCTGAACCTGAACTCACACCAGGTGTAGAAGACCTTCGTTTGAATTTTGTCAATGTTTCCAGAAACGGCAAGCCACTGCTTACTGGTGAAGTAATCAACGATGCGCGTCTTGACTACGATCAATTTGCAAGACCTGCTGTGAGCATGACTATGAATGCCGCAGGGTCAAGGGCATGGGCAAAGATCACCGCAGCTGCAGCCAGTAAGACACCTCCAGGAAGAATTGCAATTGTTCTTGATAACTACGTGTATACCGCGCCAACGGTGCAGGGAGAGATCCCTAACGGGAACTCGCAGATTACTGGAAGTTTTGAGTTGGAAGAAGCGAAAGACCTTGCCAACGTGTTGAAAGCAGGTTCGCTGCCCGCACCCACAAGAATAGTTGAAGAGGCCATTATCGGCCCCACTTTAGGTAAAGTGGCGCAGAGCCAAGGTGTAATTTCAATGGCATGTGGATTGGCTATTGTTGCCCTCTTTATGATTGCCTACTACTCCAAAGGAGGATGGGTAGCTAACCTGGCCTTGTTATTCAATATATTCTTCATTCTGGGTATTCTGGCTCAGTTGAATGCTGCACTTACCCTTCCGGGTATCGCAGGTATTGTGTTAACGATGGGTATGGCCGTAGATGCAAACGTACTGATCTATGAGCGTATCAAGGAGGAGTTGAAAATGGGAAGTATGCTGAAAGAAGCTATCAAAAAAGGATACAGCAGGGCTTTCGATACCATCTTCGACTCGAACGTAACTACAATGCTAACAGCAATATTCCTTTTTGTTTTTGGTCAAGGGCCACTTAAAGGTTTTGCTATTGTGTTGATGATTGGTATTGCCACTTCATTCTTCTCTGCCGTTTATATTTCGCGTGTGGTTATCGAGTGGATGACCAGGAAAGGAGATACTGCAAAAGTCTCTTTTGATTCCATGATTGCAAGGGGAGTAAGAGAGCGCAGATATTTCAATTTTATTGGCTACAGAAGGTTGGCCTATACCATTACTGGGTCTATTACGGTGATTGGATTTGTACTAATAGCTTTCAATGGACTCAACCTGGGTGTTGATTTTAGAGGAGGAAGATCTTATGTGGTTGCTTTCAATTCACCGGTGGTTGCTACAGACATGAAGCTTGCACTGGCTGAGGAATTTGAAAATAGCGGAACGGAAGTAAAGACCTATGGAAGCAGTAATGTTGTAAAAGTGACCACCTCTTACCTGGTTGATGACGAATCGGATGGTGCAGATGAGAAGGTTAAAGGGGCTTTGATTACTGGGCTTGAAAAGTTTACCGGGCTTTCTTTTGTGGAGAATGATGCAAAAGTAGACGCAACGCATTTTTCTATTCTTTCTTCCTCCAAAGTTGGAGCTACCATCGCAGATGATATTAAAGACTCCGCTTTTGAGGCCGGACTTTACTCTTTGATTGCGATATTCTTATTTATCTTGATTCGATTCAAAAAATGGCAGTTCAGTACAGGTGCTATTGTAGCAACAGCACACGATGCCTTGTTTGTAGTCGCAATTTTTGGAATTGCAGGAGCAATAGGATTTTCTTTTGAAATAGACCAGGTATTTATAGCCGCTCTATTGTCAATCATAGGTTACTCCATTAACGATACCGTGATCATCTTTGACAGGATAAGGGAGTATACCGGATTGGGTACATCGCATGACAGGTTAAAAGTATTTAACGATGCTATCAACAGCACATTGAGCAGAACTCTGATCACATCAGGTACTACGATGATTGTTGTTATAGTACTACTTTTCTTCGGAGGTGAGGTATTGCGAGGTTTTGCGTTTGCCTTATTCGTAGGTATCCTGGTAGGAACTTTTTCTTCAATCTTTGTAGCCGCATCTGTGGTTTACGACTTGGATAAGAAGCAGGCAGTTAAGCCAAGTATTGCCTAAGCCTAAGTGAAATAAAAGGAAAGGTGACTCACATAGAGTCACCTTTTTTTTTGTGCTGTCTATTCTTGCGAAGTAGTCTCTACTCTGATGCCCACGGCCATTATTCCCTTTAGGGTATCCAACCGGTTGAACTGTTCAAGTTGGATGAAGTATTTGCCGGGTCTGTCGAAATGATAGTTTGTTACGATGGGAAAGCGGTGATCAAATAAATCACCAATGCCACTATCACCAAATGGTTCTCCTGTCTTCTGATCAAACAAATAAGCAGAAAGCAGATCCTTTTTTTGTTGTTGACTGGTGGAATCACTTAATGTATAGGTAACGAAAATTCTGGAAAATGGAAATTCAAGTGAATTCCTAACGGTGTAATAGAGGTTATAATTTCGGGTGTGATCTTTAATTTCAAATTCGAACCGAGGCTGGTTGCTAACTAACCAGGCTTTATCAGGAAAATCAACTTGTTGCTCGTATACCCTTGATTGATCGCACGAAAACAACGACAACAAAATCAATACTGTGAAGATTCTCATCCTTTGTTCTGGTTTGACTGATTAGTCCTTGGATTATTTTTCGGGTTGTTTCTGGGGTTATTTCTGCTTTTGCGCTTTTTGTTTTTGCGTTTTTTCTTTTTGGACTTGTCTGTAAACTTTTTGTCCATGTTTTCCAGATCACTATTCAGAGAAGAGATAGGAATTTTTTCCGCAACAGCATTTTCCTCAAGACTCGCAGGTTTTTTGCCTTCTTTGTTCATGCGCAGTATCTCGTTGACACGATCTACATTGATTGGAAACCATGTGTTTTCCCTGTTATAACCAAACCACATGATTCTTCTGAAAATGTCTGTCTTTTGGAGTACAGCATCTCCCTGCTCTGTTTTCAGTGGCTCTTCCACTTTTGGAATACCCTCCAATGCATCCATGTAAGTCTCGAGCTCATAGTTGAGACAGCATTTAAGTCGGCCGCATTGCCCCGACAGTTTGCTGGGATTGAGGGATAGATTCTGATAACGTGCAGCACTGGTAGCTACGTTCTTAAATTCACTCAGCCATGTAGAGCAGCAGAGTTCCCTTCCACATACCCCAATTCCACCAAGTCTACCTGCTTCCTGACGCAAGCTAATCTGTCTCATTTCCACCCGTATCTTAAATTCAGTGGCTAAAATCTTAATTAGCTCTCTGAAATCCACCCGGTCTTCCGCTGAATAAAAAAATGTTGCTTTGGTATTGTCAGCTTGATACTCAATATCCGAAAGCTTCATGTTCAATTTTAGCTGTCGGATAATTTCTCTGGTGCGGTAAAGAGTTGGGTGTTCCCTCTTTTTAACGTCTTCATATTTTTCGAGATCCTTTTGGTGTGCAATCCGATATATCTTTTTAATGGATTTATCGTTGGCGATTTTTTTCTTTTGCATTTGCAACCTCACCAGTTCCCCTTGCATAGACACATGACCAAGATGATGGCCATTGGGTACTTCTACGATTACGGCATCGCCTGTTGTCAAATCCAGGCGATCTGTATTTCTGAAAAAATCTTTTTGACCTCCTTTGAAACGCACTTCAACTACATCCAATTTGTCATGAGTGGGCATGTCCATATTGGAAAGCCAGTCGAACACGTTCATTTTGTTGCAGCCACCCGTTTGACAGGCACCATTGTTGTTGCAACCACTTACTTTTCCATCTTTCTCCGTTCCACATGCACAACCCATAATTCTATATATTTATCAAAGTGAGCCGGACCACTTTTTTAGATCATCACCAATATCTTTCCTGAAATATAATCCATCCCAATGAATACTTGAAATGAGTTGATATGCCTCTTGAGAAGCCTCATTCAGATTGCTCCCTGTGCCGGTTACAGCCAATACCCTACCTCCATTGGTTATTACTTCGCTGTTATTCTCTTTTGTACCAGCATGGAAAACCAAACCATTGGTGGTTTTATTGAGGCCTTGAATTACTTTTCCTTTTTCATAACTACCAGGATACCCTTCTGCTACCATTACTACCGTCATGGCGACTTTATCCTTTTGGGGTACTGGTGTTGATGTCAACTCACCTTTTGCAGTTTGAATGAGCAATTCAACAAAATCGCTGTCAATCCTTGGCAATACCACCTGGGTCTCTGGGTCACCCATGCGTGCATTGTATTCGATCACAAAGGGTTCTCCTTTGACATTCATTAGTCCAATGAAGACAAATCCTTTATAGGGAATGTTCTCTTTGGCCAGTCCTGCAATAGTAGGCTTGATTACCTTTTCTTCAACTTTTTTCATGAAGGTGACATCAGCAAATACCACAGGGGATACAGCACCCATGCCACCGGTATTGGGACCGGTATCCTTTTCGCCAATGCGTTTATAATCCTTTGCTTCGGGAAGAATAGCATAATTTTTCCCGTCAGTCATTACAAATACTGACAGCTCTATCCCCTCTAAAAATTCTTCAACCAATACCTTGCTGCTGGCGTCACCAAATTTTTTGTCCTCCAGCATCTCTCGAATCACCTCTTGAGCCTCTTCCTTACTTGCGCAAATTACCACACCCTTTCCTGCGGCAAGCCCATCTGCTTTCAACACGAATGGAGGTTGTAGTGTCTCCAGGTACTGATAGGCTTCATTAATTTGATTGGCAGTGAAAGTTTTTGCTTTACCGGTGGGAATTCCATTTCTCACCATAAACTGTTTTGAAAAATCTTTGCTACCTTCCAATCTGGCACCGCTTTTCCCAGGACCTACCATGAGGATGTGACTGAGGGAAGGGTCAGCTTCAAAATAATCCCGAATTCCTTTCACCAAAGCCCCTTCAGGTCCAACTACAATAAGTTCAATTCTTTTTTCTATGGCCAGCTTGCCTAGCTTTTCAAAATCTTCAACATCAATGTTTATGTTTTGGGCCACCGATGCCGTGCCAGCGTTACCGGGGGCTACAAACAGCTGCCCGCATTGCGGGCTCTGCTTAATTTTCCAGGCAAGTGCATGTTCGCGGCCTCCGCTGCCAATTACCAGTATGTTCATTAGTTAGTTTTGCGCTAAAAAGTAAAAACCTCAAAGATAGACGCTTTGAGGTAATTTTGGATGTAATCGCTTGAAAATCAGTTGGCGTACTCTGAAAGGAATTTAATCCGCATCAGGCGAATTTCTTCCTCTGAAAAGTCGGACATATCTTCATCCTGTAAGGCTTCCTCAATACTGTCTGTTTCAGAATTGAGAAAGTATTCGAAGATCTGCTCTTGTTTGCTCTCATCCAGTATCTCATCAATGTAGTAATCAAGATTGAGCTTTGTGCCTGAATAACAAATGTTTTCAATTTCGGTTAGCATGTCTTCAAAGGTGATGCCTTTGGAATCAGCTATTTCCTCCAAGTCAACTTTACGGTCGATTTGTTGAATGATGAATATCTTAATCTTGGATTTGTTGACTGAAGATTTTACAACGATGTCGGCTGCAGTTTCAATATCATTCTCCTCCACATATTCTTTGATCAGCTCAAGGAAGCTTTTACCAAACTTTTGAACTTTGCCCATACCTACGCCATTCACAGAAGCCAATTCTTCTTTAGTGGTTGGGTAAGTGGTGGCCATTTCTTCCAGAGACGGATCTTGAAAAATCACATACGGAGGCAGGTCTTTTTCTTTAGCAATGTTCTTCCGTAGCGACTTCAACATCTCGAATAACTTTACATCGTAAGCTTTCGAGTTAATAGGTATTCTTTCTGCTGATTCTTCCTCATCACCCTCACTGGTAAAGTCGTGATCACGCGCCAGCTCGATAGGCTCAGGTTTTTTCAGAAACTTCCTGCCTTTGTCTTTTATTTTAAGCACACCTATGCTGTCGATGTCTTTTTCTAGATATTGATAAATCAATGCCTGGCGAATAACTGATTTCCAGAAGTCAGCATCCTCATCGCCACCTTTTCCATAGATAGGAAGGTCAGCGTGGTTGTAACTCTTTACGTACTCGTCTTCGATGCCTCGAATAACATTTACCAGGTGGCTCAATCCAAAGCGCTCGTTGGTTTGTTGAACAGCTTCCAATACTGTTTTTACAGCTTCAGTTCCATCAAATTGTTCGCGCGGATGTACGCAGTTGTCACATGCTCCGCAATTATCAACTTTGAATTCTTCGCCAAAATAATGTAAAAGTTGTTTTCTTCGGCATATGGGAGACTCCGCATAAAATTCCATTTCCTGTAATAGAATGCGGGCGTTCTCTCTTTCCTGTACGGGTTTGTCTTTGTTGAATTTTTCAAGTTTGCTCAGGTCGTTGTGGCTATAGAACATGAGGCAAATTCCTTCCAGGCCATCTCTTCCTGCCCTTCCTGTTTCCTGATAATATCCTTCCAGGGATTTGGGAACATCATAGTGAATCACAAATCGCACATCCGGTTTGTCAATACCCATTCCAAAAGCAATGGTAGCAACAACGATATCTACTTCTTCATTAAGAAAATCATCTTGATTTTTTACGCGAACATCTGCGTCAAGACCAGCGTGATAGGGAACGGCCTTGAAGCCATTTACATTAAGCAGTTGAGCGATCTCTTCTACTTTTTTCCTGCTCAGACAATAAATGATTCCTGATTTGCCTTTATTGTCTTTTAGAAATTTTATCAGTTGCTTTTTGGTTTCCTTTTTGGGGCGAACTTCGTAGTATAAGTTTTTTCTATTGAATGAAGAGACAAAAATATCAGCATCCTCCATTTGTAAGTTCTTCTGTATATCGATCTGAACTTTTGGAGTGGCTGTGGCCGTAAGCGCAATTACGGGCATATTACCCAACTGGGCGATCATGCTTTTTATTTTCCTGTACTCTGGCCTGAAGTCATGGCCCCACTCTGAAATGCAGTGCGCCTCATCGATGGCAATAAATGACACATTGGCTTTTAGAAGAAATTCAATGTACTCTTCTTTGTTCAGTGATTCAGGCGCCACATACAATAGTTTCACATCGCCATTGATACAATCTTTTTTCAATCTTGTAATCTCTGACTTGCTCAAGGTTGAATTCAGAAAACGTGCGTTAATTCCGTAAGCATTGAGTTGGTCTACCTGATTCTTCATCAGAGCTATAAGCGGTGAGATCACAACGGCTAAACCATCCTTGATCATGGCGGGCAACTGGTAGCACAATGACTTACCCGCACCGGTGGGCATAATTACAAATGTATTCTTACCTTCAAGTATATTTCTTATAACAACTTCCTGATTACCTCTGAATGTAGTGTATCCAAATAATTCCTTGAGTTTTTCCCTTAAAGTATCTTTCTCTTCTGCGACAATCATAAATAACAAAACATAATAACGGTTGAAATACTTATCTTTGCATCCCGTTGTTTCCTAACTAAGTAAGAGCATTGAATTTAACAAAAAATATTAAGAAAGTAGCCACCGAGGTACTATTAAATGAAGCTCGGGCGATCGAAAATTTGATCCAATTTATTGATGATGATTTTGAAGCTTGCGTCAAAGAAATCATCCAGTTGAAAGGTAGAGTTGTCATCACGGGTATTGGTAAAAGCGCCATAATTGCTAACAAAATTGTGGCAACACTTAATTCCACTGGTACACCTTCTCTTTTTATGCATGCTGCAGATGCCATTCATGGCGATTTGGGCATGATACAAAACGAGGACATTGTTATCTGTCTTTCGAAGAGCGGCAATACACCTGAAATCAAGGTGCTGGTTCCGCTTGTAAAACGGAGAGGATTTAAACTTGTTGCATTGGTAAGTAATATTGATTCATATCTTGCTCAGCAAGCTGATTACGTGCTTAATGCAACCATAGGTGAGGAAGCTTGCCCCAATAACCTGGCGCCAACCACAAGCACTACAGCGCATCTGGCCATGGGCGATGCTTTAGCGGTTTGTCTTTTAAAATTGAGGAATTTTTCAAGTGAAGATTTTGCACAGTATCATCCTGGTGGCGCACTAGGAAAGCAGTTGTACCTAAGGGTGGATGATGTCATGGTTAGAAAAGCACTACCGCTCGTGGCTATAGATACTCCGCTTAAAGAAGTAATCATTGAAATATCCTCTAAACGCCTTGGAGCGGCTGCAGTTGTGCACGCTGACCAAACGCTTATCGGAATAATTACCGATGGAGACTTGAGAAGAATGCTTCAAAAGGGCATTCAAATGGATTCATCTACGGCAGGTGATATTTTAACAAAAAACCCCAAAACAATTGATGCTGGAGAACTGGCTGTAAAAGCATTGCAAATAATGCAGCAAAACAGTATTACCCAACTGGTTGTATTGAATGAGAAAAAAGTAGTGGGTCTTATTCATTTGCACGATTTGCTAAAAGAGGGAATTGTTTAGTTTTATTTTTATTTGATTATTTCCAACCGATTACCAAATAATGGATAAGAAACTTTTTGTGGTCTTGATGGCCGGAGGGGTAGGCACTCGATTTTGGCCCTACAGTCGCAACTCAAAACCAAAACAATATTTAGATGTATTGGGTACGGGTAAAACTCTGATACAATCAACTTATGAACGATTTCTGCCACTCTGCCCTAAGGAAAATATTTTCATTGTTACCAATGAAGATTTGGCAGACATTACCAAAGCGCAGTTGGGAGTGGATGACGCCCAGATATTGGTGGAGCCGATGCGTAAAAACACTGCCCCGTGCATAGCTTATGCCAGCTATCGGATAGCGCAGCGCACACCTGATGCAATTATAGTGGTAAGTCCGGCCGATCATGTGGTTCTCAACGAAGTTGCTTTTCAAAAAACAATTCATAAATCTGTGGAGCAAGCCAAGGATCAGGACAAGTTGATCACCATGGGCATCAAACCGACCAGACCGGAAACTGGCTATGGCTACATTCAATATCTCAATTCTAAAAGTCCTTTAAAAAAAGTAAAAACATTTACTGAAAAACCAGCATTGGCGCTTGCCAAGAAATTTATCGATAGTGGGGATTTTGTGTGGAACTCAGGAATATTTGTTTGGGGTGTTCAGGCGGTGATTGCGGCACTTCAAAAACATCAGCCCGAGATAGCCGAGGTTTTTGAAGAGGCCTCATCAAAATTTTATACCGAGCAAGAGGCACGAGCCATCAAGACTGCCTACGTTCAAAGTAAAAACATATCGATCGACTACGGCATAATGGAAAAAGCCGACAATGTTTATGTTTGGCTTAGCGACTTCGCCTGGTCCGACCTTGGGTCATGGAGTTCTATGCATGAAATGAACAAGAAGGATGATGAGAAGAACGTGGTGGAAGCGAACGCCATGATTTACGAAACCCGAAATTCAGTGATCAAGGCACCTAAGGATAAACTGATAGTGGTGCAGGGTTTGGATGGCTATCTGGTGGGAGAGTTTGACAATGTTATTATTGTGTGTCAAAAAGACCAGGAAGACCTATTCAGAAGATTTGTAAACGATTTGAAGGCAAGACCTGACGGTAACGACTATTTATAATTTTTTTGTCGGATCACTTCGTAAAGGGCAATTCCAGCAGACACGGATACATTTAACGAACCAATATTGCCAAACATCGGAATCTTAACCAGGTGATCTACGTCCCTCAGTAGCATTGGAGTAATGCCATCTTCTTCGGAGCCCAGAATGAGTGCAATGGGTGAGTTCATGTCAATTTCATAGAGCGATTGACTTGCCTTTTCTGTACATGCTAAAATTTGAATTCCGTTCTCTTTTAAAGTCTGAATTGATTTTTTCAAGTCTTTAACCCGGCATACCGGTAAGTAGCTGAGTGCTCCAGCGGAAGTTTTCATGGCATCGGCAGTGATGGGTGCATTGCCTTTGTCTGGAATGATAATCCCTGTAAGGCCGGCACATTCAGCCGTTCGTGCAATGGCGCCAAAATTCCTCACATCCGTAATCCTATCCAGAATGAGAAAAAAGGGTTCTTTGCCCTCATTATAGGCATGATCAATAAGATCCTCTATAACCGCGTACTTTACTGCTGAGAGTAAGCAAATCACTCCCTGGTGGTTTTTAGTGGAAAGTTTGTTGAGCTTTTGTTGGGGCGTAAAAGAAAGGGGTACTCCATGCTCACCGGCTACGGCAATAAGCTCTTTTACCAGATCGTTGTTCAGTCCTGCCTGAATGAAAATCTTTTCTATTTCGCGGCCCGCTTTTACTGCCTCCATGACAGCACGCGTACCAAAAATCATTTCAGCTTTCTTCATTTGGCAGCCAAGTTCCAAAAATGATGTGTCAAAACAAATTAATTAATGTGGGAGTGAAACGGATTAAAACCTGCTCTTCCTCCAAAGGTCTATCGTATTGTACCACAATTGCGTGAAGCGATCGTCTCGCATCAAGGTATAGTAATCGGGATCATATACGCTGCCTTTCTTGATAAAAACAAATTTGGTGCGTGAATCCTTGTAATACCAAATTTCATTTTGACTGGTTTTTCGAATTTCATCGGGTAATCCAAAAATGATATAAATCATTCCCCGATCCGATTTCCAACCCTCCTTGTAAGAGGTAAAGAATTTATTGGCTAGCTCTACTCGAGAATAATAGCTTTTCATAAAACGTTTTGCCCTGTCCTTGTCTCTGGTAATACCCATAATGACTTGATCAAACGCTACTTTATCACCGTTGGCTTGCTGTAGTTTACTGAATTCATCTTTCGTGCAAATAAACACCAGCGGTTCCACCAAATCCTGAATGCGAGTGTATTTGGGGAAGGAGCCACTACTTACTCTGAACGAGTAGCCTTCAGCCGCCATGGTATCGGCTTGAACCAGGTAAAGACCTTCACGGGAAAGCGCAAGTTTAGAGCCATTGGCAATAGTAAAACTGGAATCTGGAAGCAGAAGTGGGTCTGCAGGCCCTGTGTTTTTTGAAAAGGGCGGATACGCAGAGGTAAAATCCTGAGTATATCTGTACACATACAATTGTGTTTTTTCTGTTGGACCGTTAAAAGTGTAAGCTTGGCCAATCTTTAAATAGGGATTGAATAATTTTTCGTCCCCCTGACTTACAAAGCCATTTACAGGATAATTCTTTTCTATGAGAAAGGGGAAAGACCATGTTTTGGAGGTGGTTATTTGGGTAATCTTTAAAAATAGAATCCATGGATCATTGGTATAGGCAACGGCAAGCTCTCCGCGCCTTACACCACCCGATGATAGCAACATTGAATCAGATTGAATGGTCTTACCTTGACGCTGTGAAAGCGATTCCCTTTTTTCCCATTCCATGAGATACATTTCATCTGATGCACTATTTGATGTGGATGTAATGGCATAATTAACTGTGATTTTTCCGCTTTGTTTTACCATTAGCCACTCCACTTCAATTTCATCAGTTGGATCATAAAGGTGGGCGAGATTTTCGCTTGCCAATGATTGGGCCTCTACTGTGAAGCAAATCAATAAAATAATCCAGGTGAATTTAAATTTCATATGAGGTAGACAAAATTACAACGATAAATCTAATGGATTGACTTAATTTTGCGCCAAAGAAATCTAATGGGCAAAGTATTTACCACGGAGATCACATCAGACCGGCTTCCATCAGACAATCCACTTCATCAACGATTGTTGAAAGCATATGTTGCAGTAGAGGATTACATTAATGGCGTGGTGCTGGAGGTAGGATGCGGAGAAGGCCGAGGCATTGAGTTGGTGATGAACAAAGCGGAAAGTTATACTGCCATTGATAAGATCGAGGAGGTAATTAAAAGGCTCCGAATAAAATTTCCGGAAGGAAAGTTTTTAAGTGGCAATATCCCACCCTTTACAGATCTGGCCAGCGATAGTTTTGATACTGTGATCAGTTTTCAGGTGATTGAACATATTGAAGATGATTCTTTTTTTCTGCAGGAGATCAATCGGGTATTGAAGCCTGGAGGCAAGGCCTACCTCACCACACCTAATAGGGTAATGTCTCTCACAAGAAACCCCTGGCATATTCGCGAGTATACTTCTGACGAGCTGCTTTCACTTGCCAGGCAGCATTTCACTGAGGCTGAAATGAAAGGCATTACGGGTGACGCCAAAGTGATGGCCTATTACGAGAAAAATAAAAAATCTGTAGCCCGGATAGCGCGATTTGATATTTTTGATCTTCAACACAAACTACCCGCTGGCATTTTAAAGATTCCATATGAATTGCTGAATCGGTGGAATCGCAACAAATTGAAAGATGCGGACGACCAATTGGTGGCGGGCATCACCCACGAGAATTATCCTGTAACAGACGATGCAGCTTCCGCGTTGGATTTATTTCTGATTGTAAAAAAATAGTAAGCCATTGCCTTCTAAAAGAAGACAATGGCTTAACTATGCTTAATAGTTTTGTGGTGAGGTGTTGTTGATTTGAAGACTACCAACGTGACGATCGTACATCTCTTCAAATTTAGTTGCCAATTCCGACTCTCCGTTTTCAAGCAGAGTGCTTTGCAATTCTCCAAGGATGTAGATGTTCTTTCTCAGGTCTATGGTTAGGCCGTATCCTTTGCCAATCAGGTATGCAGCCATCTCATCGGCACGTTCACCAATGATGTTGGCGATTTCAATGGCTTTCTCTTTTTCGCCTACCTGAAAAAGTAGATTGACTGTTTCTGCTGCTGTGTGGTCATAAGGCACCGCCACATCTGCCATTTTTTCAATGCTGAATAACAATGCTTTTCTTGCTTTCTCCAGATCACCTTTGTCAATGAGTGCTTGCGCTACTGTATTAAAAGAACTTCTATGGTTCAAAACGAAGTTCCTGTAATCCTCCGAGTAGTAAACGGTAGGATCATTTAATCCGCGATAGGAGCACTTATTGATCAAGTTATCATAACTAAGATCTGCATTCACAAATTCTTTTCTTGGATTGGGATTACGAATTGGAAGTATCCTGCTCGTGTTTCCTTCCTGAATTGCATAGGGGCTCAGGTCAACTTTAAACTGAGACAACGATGTATGGTTTACATAGATAGGTCTTTCCCAATTGTTGGTAGCCAACATATCGAGCATGGCCAAATCTTTTTTCTCCAATCCTCCACCGATTAGCCTGAATTGCATCTGATCCACCACCAGGCTGTCCATGCCTTCAGGTATAATGCCTGAAGCAATTACAGCAGCTTTATCCACTTTTAATGTAAGTATCTTACTAGGAACAATGTTTCTGTCATCGTTGCGTAATTGCGGATGATTTTTGCTCAACAAATCAAGATATTGCTGCAGGTCTATGGATTTCAATTTGAGATCAACAAAAGGCAGATAATCATTTGGACCTCCCTGGCGATAGTCATGAAGTGTAAGTGTGTATTTGAGCGGTTCACTATCGTTCATTTTGCGCATGGATTGCTCAATGTACCAGTCAGTATTGAAGTAGCTCAACACCAACACGCGCATATCTTGTCTAAACTCTTCAACCTCTTGGGCATACCAAAGCATGAAAGTATCATTATCGCCACCGGTATATAAAACTGAATTTTCGGCACAAGATGCCAGATAATTTTTACCTGAGTCTACAGAAAAGAATCTATCAGATCGGTTGTGATCATCCCATCCTTCTGTAGCCATTAGCACAGGTGCCGAAGCGCCAATTAAAAGGGCAGCAATGGCAGAAGCCTTCATGTTTTTTAAGTACTTGGTGAAGGTTTCACCAATTGCAATCACTGCAAACCCAATCCAGAACGCGAAGGCATATGTGGAGCCCGCATAGATATAATCTCGTTCACGGGGTTCTACTGGTGGTGAATTGAGGTAAACCACAATGGCCACACCTGTCATAACAAAAAGGAGGCCCACAACTGCAAAGTTTTTAGTGTCTTTGACGAATTGATAAAACATCCCAATAATCCCAAGGATAAAAGGGATCATAAAGAAATTGTTGCGACCTCCGTTGTTGGCCAGTGAAGATGGAAGTTGTTCAAACCAACCGCCTGGACCCAGCCAATCTGCACCTTGTTCATCACTTTCTCGCCCAGCGAAATTCCACATGAAATAGCGAACAAACATTTGTCCTATCTGATGCTTGAACATGTAATAAAGGTTATCAACAAATGTTGGCACCTGGCCCTCCCTTAATCCAATAATGTTTCTATAAGAATCAGCATAATCGGAGCTCCATGCCCTGGGAAAGAAAGTTTCCTTGTCATATACATATTCAAATTTGCGGTCGGCTATTTCATAGCGGTCTTTACCTTTTCTGTAAAGGGGAGCACCATATTTTACATCAATAGGCTGTGAGGTAAACAAAGGCCCAAACATTAAAGGTCTGCTTCCATATTGCTCGCGTTTCAGATAGCTCACAAAACTCATCACGTCACGCGGTGCGTTTTCGTTGATGGGCGGATTATAATTTGATCGGATTACAATAGTAGCATAAGAGCAATAGCCTATGAGGATAAAAGCGGTTGATAATAAAAATGTATTCAACAGGGGCTTGTTATTTAAATGACTGTATCGAATGCCAAATACCAGTGCCCCAATAATGATCAACCCAAATACGATTGCGCCTGATCCAAATGGCAACCCAAGGGTATTGACAAAAAACACTTCAAAGTTTCCTGCCAAAGAAGGAAGTCCTGGAACAATAAAGTCGTTGATAAAAATGATGATACCCACACTGAACAGTAGGGCAGCTACAATGCCCCATTGGGAAGGTTTATATTTTTTAAAGTAATAAATCAGCCCTAATGCGGGAATCGTCACCAGGTTGAGCATGTGCACACCGATGGAAAGGCCCATCATGTAGGCTATCAGAATCAGCCAGCGGTTGGCTTTGCTTTCATCTTCAATCACATCCCATTTTAATATTCCCCAAACCACAAAAGCAGTAAAAAAGGAAGACATGGCATACACCTCAGCTTCTACAGCCGAAAACCAGAAAGAATCTGAGAAGGTATAAGAAAGAGCACCAATCAATCCGGCTCCCATTAATAAGATGGTTTTTTCAACTGAAAAGGAATCTGATTGGGCAGCATTCATCATTTTTCTCCCAAAAAGTGTAATTGACCAGAAAAGGAAAAGGATGGTAAATGCGGAAGCCAGTACGCTCATGAAATTGATCCAAAAAGCTACCTTGGTAACATCCCCCATGGCCAGGAAAGAAAAAATACGACCCAACAATAGAAAAAGCGGGGCTCCGGGGGGGTGAGGAACTTCCAGTTTATAAGAGACGGCAATGAACTCACCACAATCCCAATAGCTGGCCGTTTCTTCAAACGTAAGCCAATAAGTAATGAGAGCTATCGCAAATGTGATCCAACCTGTTATGTTATTTGTTCTTTGAAAATTCATATTGTGACGTCAAAAATTCAGTTGAAGTGGCGAAAATAAGGAATTATGTTCACAGTCTTTTGAGCACATTTTGTGGTTTATGTAGCTTGGCATCAATAAATTAACCTTTAGTACGGTAAAAAATGACATCAGTTCCCTTCTGTTCGCTGAAATACGCCCATGATCAGGTTAAATCTGAGGTGGAAAAGGCTATAGACGGGGTTTACAAAAGGGGACAATTCATACTCGGGACTGAGGTTGAAGCTTTTGAGGAAGAGTATGCAGCCTATTCTGGAGCCCGTTATGGCGTAGGCGTGGCCAGTGGTTTGGATGCACTTACCCTGTCGTTGAGGCTTCTTGGCATCGGTGCCGGAGATGAGGTGGTGGTGCCTGCACATACTTACATTGCCACCTGGCTGGCCATCTCACAGGTGGGTGCCACGATTGTTCCCGTGGATGCAGGTCAGGACATGCTGTTGGACCTGAAAAAGGTAGAGGGAGCGATAACCACCCACACAAAAGCCATTTTGCCGGTTCATCTCTATGGGGCAGTTTGCAACATGACGTTGCTCACTGAAATGGCCACACGTCATGAATTGAAAATAATAGAAGACAATGCACAAGGTCAAGGTGCATACTGGAAAGACAGTATGACAGGATCCATTGGTAATTGCAATGCCACCAGCTTTTATCCCACCAAAAATCTTGGAGCACTTGGCGATGGCGGGGCCATTACTACCAATGACAAACAGCTTTATGAGAAGGCATTGGTTCTTAGAAATTATGGTTCAACAGATCGGTTTATCAATCCGATACAAGGTTTTAATTCGAGGCTTGATGAATTGCAGGCTGCTATACTGAGGGTGAAGTTGAAGAAGTTGACCAAATGGAATGAGAAGAGAAAAGAAGTTGCACAAACCTATTTCAACGAAATGAAAGGTGTTGGGGATATTATTTTGCCACCCCAAACGGAAGGCTCGGTTTTTCATTTGTTTGTAATCAGAACCAAGCAGCGCGAAGCCCTGAGATCATTTCTATTCCAAAAAGGAATAGGTACTATGGTACACTACCCTGTTCCTCCCCATTTGCAGGGAGCGTATACCGCATTGAATTTTAAAAAAGGCGATTTTCCGATCAGTGAGAATCTGGCTGAGACCGTATTGAGTTTGCCTATGTGGCCGGGTCTTACTGAAGAGCAGGTGGCCTGGGTGGTCGAGCAGGTGAAATCATTTTTTGCACGCTAACAGATCAATTATAAACGATTGTGTAAAAGACCAGCCAGACCAAAAAGAGGAGAACATAGGAAGAGATTACGATCAGGGCTGCTATCGATTTTTTCTTTTTAGCAAATGCATGAACACCCAGGATCAGTAGGCCCCAATAAATCAGCTCAAAAAGATTTAAAGCTTTGAGGGGATAGATGTATCTTTTAGGAAGCAACTCAGCATCAAACAGGTTGATCATGGCCAGGGGATAGAAATTTAATACCGCATTGTAAGCGGGGTCAGTATCGATCAACATGAACCATCCTATTTTAATTATCTCTGGAATGATAAATACAAACTCTGAGACAAGCGCTACAGACCAGCAGTTGCCATAGGTGACCTTGTAGCCAAACATGAAACAGCCAATCCAGATCACGAAGGAGATGACGGTGAATTTCCAGAGGTAAACCAGAGGGATGGTCAGGTATTGAACTGCAGTGAAAATTTGTAAAAAGCTGCCCTCAGGTCTGTCCTGCAAGAATTCAAATACGGCTGTTTCGCTTTCTACAAACGTTTTTTTTGCAAACAACACCAAAAAGGTGAGCAAACAGAGCAGAATAAAAGCCAGCCGTTTATCAGTTTCGTATAACGATTCGCGCTCTGTTGACGTTTCCATGAATGGTTTTTACTGTTTAGGCGTTAATATTTTGTTTATTTGAAACCGTTTTTCAAAAGTGATTAAAGCTAGCGTGGGCAATATTAAGATTTTTGTTTTACTGTCAATTATTTTTGCCAGTCCTGCTGCCTTTGCTCAGGAAAAAAAGGATACTACCCTTATCCTGATCAATGACATACGCATTCAAATAGAAGCCACGCAGGCCCTCAACGACCTCTACAACTTTAAGTTCGAAAAAGCCGAGCAACAGTTCAGGTGGTTTAAACAAAAGTATGCATGGCATCCGCTTCCTTATTTTTTACTTGGCCTCAGTGAATGGTGGAAAATAATGCCCAATACTAAAGTCACAGCCTATGATGACAAGTTTTTAGCTTATATGGACAGCACCATTATGGTAGCTGAGAACCTCCACAAAAAATCCCCTGAGTATCGGATAGAGGCAGCCTTTTTTTTGGCAGCCGCCTATGGATTTAAGGGACGCCTGTATGCAGATGAAGAAAGAAAAAACTGGAGAAAAGCTGCAACAACCGGTAAAACAGCATTGAATTACCTGGAGGAAAGCAAACAGAAGCAGGACCTTAGTGTAGAGCTGCTGTTTGGCGATGCATTGTATAATTATTTTTCAGTTTGGGTTCCTGAAAATTACCCAGCCCTAAAGCCCTTGCTGTGGTTTTTCAGAAAAGGCGATAAACAATTGGGTTTGGAGCAGCTCACTGAGGTTTCTTACAATGCCTTCTATACGCGCACAGAGGCCATGGTGTGGTTGATGCGCATTCTCAACAGTTATGAGAACAAGCAGGCGAGGGCATTCCAACTGTCTGAGTACCTCCATGAAACCTATCCTGACAACCCTTATTTTCATCGCTATTATGCCCGAATGTTGTATGGCAGGGGAGGCTTTTCTGAAGATATGGAGTTGCAGAGCAAGCAGATTATCCAGCGCATCGACAGTGGGATGGTAGGCTACGAGGCCACCAGTGGCAGGTATGCGGCTTTCTTCCTGGGGCAGATGTATGAGCGCAGGCAGCAACTGGATGAGGCCAAAAAATATTACGAGATGGTGGTGAAGTATGCCAAAGAAATTGATGCTACAGAGTCGGGGTATTATTTGTTTTCACTGATTGCCCTTGGAGAAATAAGTCACAAACAAGGCGACAATGTGGCCGCCAGGAATTACTTTGAGGAAGTAAAGAAGAAGTCCAACCGCAAAGACGAAGCCTGGAAGGACGCCAAAAAGCGGCTGAAGGCGTTGGAGAAGGGAGATTGACCCTTATTTTGAATTTTGATTTTTAAATCTTGAATTTTAATCGTTGGAACTCCGCGATCTCATAGTCACCCCCATTATTATTTTCCTTGTTTATGCCGGGGCATATTGGATACGCCCCTATGTTACGGATGCCATTAACAGGAAATATTTTATTCCAGCGCTGACGGTACGGATTATAGGAGCATTAGCAGTAGGGTTTTTATACCAGTTTTATTATGATGGGGGAGATACGTTTAATTTTCATACTCACGGGAGCAGGCACGTGTGGGAGGCTTTTATGGATTCACCTCTGACTGGGTTTAAACTAATATTTTCATCCGGCCAATACGATGGGGATGTATTTAAGTATGCATCTCAGATTCCTTTCTATCGAGACCCTAGCTCATATACTATCATTAAGATTTCTTCAATTTTTGACCTGATTACTTTTTCGAGCTATTCAGCAACGGCTGTTTTATTTGCAACCTTGAGTTTTATTGGTTTGTGGCTTTTGTTCAAAACATTTTATGTTCAGTACCCTGAGTTAAACAAATTCTTAGCAATTGCTTGTTTTTTTATTCCATCAGTATTTTTTTGGGGATCTGGATTATTAAAAGACACCATCACCCTATCAGCATTGGGGTTAATGGTCTATTCTTCCTACTATTTATTTGTTTTACGGGTAAATAAGGTAATTACATTTATTTGTTTAAGTGGTTCAATTTATATTCTTTATGCAGTAAAAATTTATATTCTTCTTATTCTACTGCCTTCACTAATAATTTGGATTTTCCTCCTAAAACTAAGTTATATACGAAGCGTTGCAACAAAAATAACATTGGCACCAATTGTAATGTTATTTGCTGTTTTATTAGCTGGTCTTTCGTTGGTAAAAGCATCAGAGGATAATCCAAAGTACTCTTTAGGTAAATTGGCAGAAACAGCAAAAGTAACTGCATATGACATTAGGTTTTGGAGTGGAAGAGATGCCGGATCAGGTTACTCATTGGGTGAACTAGATGGGTCTTTTGCCTCAGTCCTAAAACTCGGCCCTTCAGCTATTAATGTAACACTGTTTCGGCCTTATTTCTGGGAAGCTAAAAACCCGCTAATGTTGATTAGTTCAATTGAGAGTTTTTTTTTACTTGTACTGGTAGTTGCAACTCTGATTAATGGAAGATTAAGAGTTTTTAGAACTCTAACAGATCCAACAATATTGTTTTGTTTATTATTCTCCATAGTATTTGCTTTTGCAGTTGGAGTTTCAACATTTAATTTCGGAACGTTATCACGTTACAAAATCCCTATGTTGCCAATATTCGTAATAGCTTTAATTCTTATCAATTATAAATTGAAAAATTTTAAGAAATTGTCTTCGTTAGATTGAACAGAGTATTTATCAACGATTGTGCTTCTTCCATTACTTCCAATAAATGATCTTAGGTTTTCATCTAGTATTAGTTTCTCAAGTGCAACAAACCATTCCTCTTCGGTTGAGCATAAGAACCCATTTATACCATCGTTAACAATTTCTATGTTTGCCCCAACTTTAGAGCCTATACAGGGTATGCCTAATGCCATATATTGTAATAACTTAAATCCACATTTCCCTTTAGACCAGTCATCATTGGGGAGTGGCATTATGCCAATATCAATTTTCGATAAGTCTTCAATTTCAGTTAATAAACTCCACTCTATAAATTGAAGTCTTTCAAGCAGAATTGTTGGTTTTGCATTTGCAATAATTATGAATTCAACATTTTTATATTTACTTGATAGAGAGAAAAGAATCGGGTGCACTATCTCAAGATATTTTATTGTTGAATGTGACCCTGTCCAGCCAATGGTAATCTTATCTTTCTTGTCAAAATTTAAGGAGCGAGGAGACTTATGGAGATTCAGTGTGTCTATTGTTGTAGGGTTTAAAAAAGAATTTTTGTTAAACTGTGAGGCATAATTCTTTAGGAATTGGTTTCCACAACTTATTTTCCAGCTCGATTTTATTATTTGTTGTACTTTCTGTCTCCATTTCAATACCTTTAGCAAATTACTTTCAGTGAATTCATCACTCATCCAAATTGCATCATCGAAATCGTAAATTATCTTTTTCCAAAATATTTTTGCTATGACCCACTCAAGCCAAGGAGGGCCTGCAGGGCTAGCCTCCCGGTGAATAAAAACAAAGTCATATTTCCACAAAGAAGGTAATAATAGAAGCCGCTTCATGAAACCATTTAGCACTCCGAATATCTTTCGTATAGAATGGCCATGTGTATACAAAATTTCCCAAGTAGAAAGCGTGAAAAAAGGGTGGATTTCATAATAATAACCCTTTGAACGAAGTAGATCGAAATATTGCTCAAATCGAAAACGCTGTGAGGGTGATTGGCCTACAGGGTAAGGACAAATAAAAAGGATGTTTATTTTATTTTTTAGCATTTTTGCACAGAACTATTGAGAGGTCTACATGGATATGACGGACGATAATGATTACTACTTCGAAATAAAACCAAAATTAGCTTTCAGTCTTGATTTGAAGGAGTTAATTGAGTACAAAGAGCTCTTTTATTTCTTCACCTGGCGTGATGTAAAGGTTAAATATAAACAAACAGCTTTAGGTTTCCTCTGGGCTATTCTACAGCCGTTAATCATGATGGTCATCTTTACCTTATTTATTGGAAAGGCGATGAATGCTCCTTCGGACGAGATGGACTATTCTGTTTTTGCATTTTCGGGGTTGATTTTGTGGACAATATTTTCCTCTGGTATTACCAATGCGGGCAACAGTATGGTGACTAATGCCCAAATAATTAAAAAGATTTATTTTCCAAGACTTGTTATTCCTATTTCCGCAATATTGGTTTCAGTATTTGATTTTTTAATTTCCTTTGTAGTATTCATCATTTTAATTCTGCTTTATGAACAACCGATTGATGTGTTAAGAGCTTTTTTTCTGTGGCCGGCAGCATTGATTGTTACAGTAATTGCCACATTTGGCCCGGGATGTTTACTGGCTGCCTTGAATGTGAAATACCGTGATTTTCGATATGTGATACCATTTCTGGTCCAGGCTCTTTTATTCTTGACTCCAGTAATTTACCCAATCTCTATTGTATCGAATGTTTGGTTAAAGTATGTGCTGGCACTCAATCCAATGTATGCAGCCATCACCATTTTCAGGATACCAATGATGAATAGTTTGCCAGATATTTCCTTAGTTACTATTAGTATTTCATCTGGCATTATTTTCTTTATTAGTGGACTCATCTACTTCAGAAAAACCGAATTCTACTTTGCTGATTTAGCGTAATTGAGATGAAACCAATTTTACAAGTTCAATCGGTCTCCAAAAAATTTAATATTCATCATGAAGGTGGTGCTTATCTAAGTTTGCGCGATCGGGTATCAGAATTTGCAAAATTGAAATTTTCAAAAAAAAATGATGAAGATTTTTGGGCGCTGAAAGATGTAACCTTTGAGGTTATGCCAGGAGAATCTGTTGGAATCATTGGTAAGAATGGTGCAGGTAAATCTACCCTTCTCAAAATTCTATCAAAGATTACACCTCCAACGGAAGGCAAAATTATTAGCCGTGGTAGAATTGCAAGTTTGCTAGAAGTAGGGACGGGCTTTCATCCTGAGTTAACGGGACGTGAGAATGTTTATCTCAATGGCTCAATCTTAGGAATGCGTAAAAGGGAAATTGATGTTCGGTTTGATGAAATTATTGACTTTGCTGGAACGGAAAAATTTCTTGATACTCCGTTAAAACATTACTCAAGTGGTATGCAACTTCGCCTTGCTTTTGCAGTTGCTGCTTTTCTTGAACCTGAAATTCTTGTTATTGATGAAGTACTTGCTGTGGGGGATGCTGAATTTCAAAAAAAGTGTCTGGGCAAGATGGAAGATGTGAGTAAAAGTGGTAGAACGATTTTGTTTGTGAGTCATAACATGGCAGCTATAAAAAGTTTATGTGAATCTTCTATTTATCTCGATTCAGGGATATTAGTTGAAAAGAATTTGACCGAAAAGGTAATATCCTCATATCTTTTGACATCATTGGAGAGAAATGTATCAAGTTGGGAAATAAAAAACAGACCAAATTCAAATGCTTGGATTGAAAGTGCAAAAATTATTGAACCTCTGGCGACCTTTAAATATGGAGATAAGATGATTTTGGAGGTTAGATTCAGGTCACTTAGACCGATATATCCTTATTTAGGCATCGTTATTACATCAATTTTTGGTGTAAAATTGATCAATTCAAATAATCGGTATCAAAATGATCATAGTGATTTTTCAAAAACCACCAACGGTATCATTACATGCGATTTCAATTCATTACCACTCATGAAGGGCACTTATTTTATTTCTCTATTCTTTGGAGACTATTTGGGGGATGAACATATAATTGAAAATGCCTTGGCATTTGATGTGAATGAAAAAGATATATGGGGAAAGGGGAAGTTTCCGCCAACTAACTCCTCAGAGCTTTGGTGGCCAACTAATTATAAGATTTCGCAATGAGTTTGGAAAGGATTACACCCGGAACTGATGAGTGGACTAGGTATCACGCAGATCATGTTCAGAGATATGATTTTTTTTCTTTTTTATATAAAAATAAAGAGGTCTTAGATATGGCTTGCGGTACTGGTTATGGATCTCATATTATTTCTAGGACTGGTGCAGCTTTTGTTGTTGGTGTAGATATATCAGAAGAAGCAATAGCATTTGCGCAAAAAAATTATGAGGGTGATCAAATAGAATTTCATAGAATCGATTTAGTAGAAGCGCCAAACTTGAAAAGAGAATTTGATGTGGTTATAAGTTTTGAAACAATTGAACACATTCAGGAGCCAAAATATTTAATTGAGACAGCATATAGAATGCTTAAGCCAAATGGCAAATTTGTTTGCAGTACTCCAAACAAAGGAAAATACTCAGACCTTGGAGTTAATAATCCTTACCATATATCTGAACTATATTATCACGAATTCAAAACGTTGTTCATGGAATATTTTGAAATTGAAAAGGAGTATCATCAAACCGAAAACATTAACTATCAAAGGATAATCTCACTAAAACAAGAAGTAGATCTCTTGAGAAGTTATTATAATAGAAGTATTACAAGTACTATTTTGAAAGTATTAAAGTGGCTGTTAAGACTAAAAAAAGGCTCAAATAATCTTGGGGAGAACATTTATTTTCCCCGCCAATCAGATTTTGATATAGAAGAAATGTTAAAGTTTGAGAATTATTATTCTGTATTTATACTTGAGGGCATTAGAAAACAGAAATGATGCCAAGTCCTTTGATATCAATTGTAGTCCCCTGCTATAACTATGGGGAATATTTAAAAGAGACTCTTGATTCTGTATTTAATCAGTCTTATAAAAATTGGGAATGTATTGTTGTAGATGATGGTTCTACTGATAATACATTTGAAGTCGTAAACTCATTTATGCAGCGCGATGATAGATTCTTTTACTATTATCAATCGAATAATGGCCTTTCTTCAGCCCGTAATACTGGAATCAATGCGGCCAAGGGAAATTGGATTCAATTTCTTGATGCGGATGATATTTTGCATTACGATAAATTTTCCATCCAATTGAGCTTAGCAAGTGCGCTTCCCGAAATAGATATTTTTTTTAGCTCCTTCTTTTACTTTAAAGAGAAGGAGGAAATTTTAAATATGACTAATTGTAGACTAAGAGCTACAGAGACAAAATATACAATCCTCTCGTCAGAGGAGGTGCTAAATAGACTATTTAAATACAACCTAACGGTTGTTAATGCGCCTATTCTCTCAAAAAAAATAGCTAAGAAAGTTGGAAATTTTGATTGTAAACTTGAGTCGTTGGAAGACTGGGACTACTGGACAAGGGCAGCCATTTTAGGAATTGATTTTTGTAAGATAGAGACAGTTATTCCATTGGCATTTGTGAGAAAGCATGCAAAAAGCATGAGCACTAACCGAAATGTTATGCGCGGTTCACGAATAAAATTATTTCATAAAACAAGAGGATTATTGAATACCACTATAGAAGTTGAAAGCAATAAAGCTAAAATGAGATTGCCCAAACAATTAATTTCAGGGCTTAAATATTTCTATGGAGATCTTGCTTTTGAGGAAATTCAAATGGGCAGTTTCTGGAAAGGATTAAAATGGATTTTGCTCTTTCGGTATTCATCCTTCAGTGACATCTTATTTTTTATTCAGCATGGATTGTATTCGATCAAACTACGCATATTAAAAATTAATTAAATTTGCTGAAGGAAATGTTAGCTTCATAAAAAGTGGTAAATGAATTGGATGTTGAGTGCCCGATTCACTCCAATATAACTTGGGGCAATTATGCTTATTGATAGGATGATACAGCAAATTGATTTTAAAGAAATCAAAATTTTGAATTGACTAGCGCCTATGGATTATCTGATATATAAATCATTCAACCTTGAAGTGAAAAACTCCAAAATTAAATATGCAACAAAATGGTTTTTGTGTATTGCATTCCAAAAGATAGCCTATAATAATAGAACTTTAAATTGGCGTACTGGTTTTTACGGATGAAAGGTGTTTCTGTAATTATATGTTGTCACAATAGTGAACAAAGAATTGAAAAGACGCTTGTGCATATAAAGCAACAGGAAAAAACTTATGATATACCTTGGGAAGTTGTTTTGGTGGATAACGGAAGTACTGACGGAACGACATCAATTGCTCGAGAATTGTGGAGACAAGAAGAAGTCATCAAACTAATTATCGTTACAGAAGAACGTTTGGGCTTAAGGTACGCAAGAGAGAAAGGTATTAAAACCGCATGTTTTGGATACATAATTTTTGTGGATGATGACAATTGGTTAAGTAGCGAATATGTCTTCAAAGTCTATCACAATTTTGAAAGTAATAGTAATGTTGCTTTAATAGGAGGATTAGGTAGCCCTGTATCAGACTCATTGTTGCCGATCTGGTATGACTTATATCAAAAGTTATACGCTGTTGGTAAACCAGTTTTGCAAAGTGGAGTTTTGCACAGAGATTCAGGCTTTATTTATGGCGCAGGAATGGCGCTTCGGAAATCTGCATATGAAAATTTGGAGTTAAGGGGTTTTTATAGTTTATGTAACGACCGTAGGGGAAATCAATTATCCGGAGGTCATGATGTTGAATTAAGTTTTGCCTTCCGTTTATTTGGCTATGATGTTATGTTTGATGAAAAACTTGTGTTTGCTCACTATATGGATGAAAGCAGACTTACTCTTCATTATTTAAAAAGACTCTCAATTGGATCAGCGGCTAACACCACCAATTTTATATATTATCTTTTATTAAATAGAAAGGTGAAGTCTAATATTATGTTTACTTTTTTTTATTTTAAGAGAGTAATTGGAGATTTAATTGATTTTTTCATCTTGCTAATGAGGAATCCCAAAAATCACCATGACGTTGCAATTATGAAAGCTACTTATCTTTCCAGTATTAAATACTTTGCGCTTAATTTTTTTCCTAGTTTGGCTTATTACAGAAATCTTAAGAATTGCATGATGGACAACAATCTTTAAAAACTGAAAAGTATTTAGTTGTGCATAATTTCAAAGCCCGTGTTTTTGACTCAATTAGGTTATTATTTAAAATTTATCTGGTTGAAAAATTATTGGTAAAATGGGTAAAGGACAAAACTGATAATAGTTTGGTTTACCAACTCGTTCCACATAGCGATACCTATCAAGAATATGAGTTCAGAATAATTGAACGAAATGGCATTAAGCTTAAGATTTTTTTATGTGACTATTTGGGTCATTTGCTCTACTTTCAATACAGAAATCAAGAGTTAGATTCCTATAAAAGCCTTTTTAAGTTAGTTCAGACCAATTCAGTATGTCTGGACATAGGTTCTAATGTTGGATATGTCGGAATTATGATGGCGAAAATAGCATCAGAAGGCCTGGTAGTGGGTTTTGAGCCTGACCCTACCAATTTTAAAAGACTTCGGGAGAATATTGGTTATAATAATCTTTCAAATATACGTGTACATAATTTTGGCCTAGGGGAGCAATCCGCCCAAAAGAACATGTTTGTTAATCTTATCAATAGAGGAGGAAATTGCATTATTGAAGAGCAATCAGGAGTTGAAATAGCAATCATGAAACTTGATGATTTTATGATCAGAGAAGCGCTCCCAAGAGTTGATCTGGTAAAAATAGATGTGGAGGGATATGAGTTAAAAGTCCTGAGGGGAGGAATGCAAATGCTAACTACTTATTTCCCTGTTCTTTTCATAGAAATTAATGATGACAACCTACAACGCTATGGAGATTCACCTAGCGAATTAGTACAATTTTTAAAGAACATGGGATATACGTCTTTCTTTAATAGTTTAACTCAGGAAATTATCACCGAAAACTTTAATTTTAAAAATAATCATTTTGATTTAATCGCTATCCGATAGCTATAGTTACTGGGAAAGAAAGAGTATTATGGAGAAGGTCTCAATCATTATCATCACTTACAATCGAAAAGACAAACTTGAGAGTCTTTTGAATTCTTTATTAAAGCAAACGTACAAGAGTTTTGAAGTAGTTGTTATCGTTGACGGCTCATCAGATGGAACGGATGAGTTGCTACAAAATTATCAATCCAAGTTTGATTCTTTAAGATTTGAAGTCCATCAAAATAGTGGAAGGTCATTTTCCAGGAATAAAGGTGCGGCACTGGCAAGTGGGAATTTATTAATTTTTTTTGACGATGATATGGAGATATTGCCAGACTGTATATATCAGCACGTTCATCACCATCAAGTTCACCCGCAATCAATTTGTGTGGGAACTCAGGAAGAGTGTGAGGCAAAAATAGTTAATGACTTTGACCAATATAGATATGATGTGGGTCAACTTTGGGAGCAAAATATAGTAGCCGAATCTAAAATAATTCCAAGATTCTATACCTATTTAACTGCAGCGCATTTTTCGGTTGAGCAGAGTGATTTTATGAAATTAGGTGGGTTCGAAGAAAAGCTCGATGTAGGTGAAGATTTTGATTTGGCGGTACGTGCTCAGGATCTTAATATATCTCTATACTACTGTCCAAAAAACAGGGCTTTTCATAACAATGTTTTGACCTGTATGGCCTTTGTAAAAAAACAGAATGAGTACTACACAGGTTACCAAAAGCTGACGCAACTAAAACCCGACACATTAAATAAATATTCGGCCACAACTTTCTACGATCCTTCAATCTTAAAAAGAATAATCTATTTTGTAGTGGCCAACCCGAAAATGGTGAGATTAATAGATCAGGAATTCTTTGTTTCGGTGTTGCCTAGAAAGTGGAGGTATTTTTTTTACAGCATAGTTATAACGGGAATCAGCCGCGTATATCCGTATCGATTAAAGAAGCTTTATTAGATTAGATGAAAAGGCCATTCCGAATATTACATTTTGCTAGCCTTATCAATTGTGATGACTTCATAGATGTTATTCTAAAAAATGCCAACCCAACAAGGTACAAGTTAATGGCTTGTACCATGACAAGACAATCAAATATCAAAGAACCAAATCTAGAAACCTATGGAATTCCTCATTATTGTTTAGACACAAACCTTACTAAAGCTGACTTCTTTAAAACAATATTAAGACTTTATCGGATTATTAAGAATGAAAAAATTGATATAATTCATTCGCACCACTACTACGAATCATTAATTGCTGTATTAGCTGCTAGATTAGCAGGCAAAAAAAAGGTAATTGTATCAAGGCACTATGATAATGAGCTTTTCCTTACCACTAAAGGATTTAAGCTTAAAATTTATCTTTACCTAGAGAAACTTGTTAATAATTATGCTTCTGTGATCATTGCCCCTTCAAATGCTATTGTTAATTTGTTGATAAAGCAAAATGTGAATGCTGCTAAAATAGTTAGAATTCCGTATGCATTTGATTTTGCAAGTGATAGATACAAGCCGTTGAGGGCAGAAGATAGGGAAGCAATAAGAAATAAATTGAAGATTGAGCGTAATCAGTTTGTTGTTGGCAACTTTGCGCGTCACCATAAGATAAAGGGACAAGATCTTTTATTACGCACTTTCGCGGAATTCGTAAAAACGTATGAAGAAAGTTTACTGATAATGGTTGGTGATGGACCATTCCATCAGCAGTTAGTAAGGCTTGCAATTGAATTAAATATAGAACGTTATGTTTTGTTTTTGGGATGGCAAAGGGATATCCGTTCGATCATGGCTGGTGTGGATGTGGTTATTCACCCCACACATCAAGAGGCCTTTCCTCAGATAATGATCGAGAGTATGGCACTTGAGAAACCCCTACTAATTACCAGAGTGTCCGGTGCCACTGATATAGTTGTCAACGATGAGAATGGTTTTCTACTTTCAATAGACAATACAAAGGAGTGGCTAAGTGCTTTGCAGCGAATTCGTCAGCTTCCTCATCACGCCAATAAGGTTGGGCGTAATGGAAGAATAAGCGTTACAAATTCACTTTCTTTAGATAAAATTATTCCAATAGTAGAAGATCTTTACACTAGGGTTGCAAATGGATGAACCATTGATTTCTATTATTATGCCAGTTTACAATGGTGTGTATGTACGTGAAGCTATCAATTCGGTAATACTTCAGACTTATAAAAATTGGGAGTTAATTATTGTAAATGATGGAAGCACTGATAATTCTGAGCAATTAATACTCGAAATAGCAGATTCTCGCATAAAGTACATAACGCAATCTAATAAAGGTGTTTCGGCTGCCCGTAATGCAGGTCTTTCCTTTAGATCCGGAGAAATTGTCTGTTTTTTGGATGCTGATGATCAATTTACACCTAATAGCTTAGCAAGTAGACTAGAAATCATGCGATATCAGAATGCCGATTTTGTAGACGGTGTTGTAAGTATTTATGATGAAGGCTCAAAAAAAGTAATTGGGGAGTACCGTCCTAATTTTAAAGGGAAACCCCAAAGTCAATTACTGGAATTATCTTCACGCTGTTTTTTTGGACCGACCTGGTTAATTAGAATGGCACCTGAATTTAATTGCACTTTTGATGAGACTATTAGACACGGTGAGGATTTGGATTTTTTTGTGCAAATAGGAGCTACTGGAACCTACAGTTACACCGAAAAGACTGTCATGATTTATCGAACTGGGGCTCCTTCTGCTATGAGTAATTTAAGAGGACTTGAAGTGGGGTATGGTCAATTGTTTAGGAAATGGAAATCTCAGGGTTTACTTTTAGGTAGGAAATCGCTGATGCTAAAATTAAAAATGAGCAAAATTATTTTTTTATCTTATCTAAATGCTGGAAATGTTTTTTCAGCTTTACGGTCAGTCGGGAATTTTTTTCGGCTATGAAAATCTTGTACCTGTGTTATTGGGGTATTAATGATTCATTATCACAGTCTACGGTTTATCCAAATCTGATACGACTTGCACAATTAGAAAGTACAAAAAGAATAATTGTGGTTTCGATTGAACGGGGACGAATACCTCGCCAGATTTTATCACCTCAGCATGAAAAATTGGACTACACCAGTTTGGTTACAGGTCTCGGGTTTTGTGATAAGTTGAATGATTTTACGGTTTTTCCGTACAAACTCAGTCAACTTTGTAAAAAACATAAGATTGATATTATGCTTGGTAGAGGAGCTCTAGCTGGCTCTCTTCTCTATTTAACATGGAGGAAAAATAAGATATCATTCTATGTTGAATCCTTTGAGCCACATAGTCAATATATGGCGGACTCGGGGGTTTGGATGAGAAAAGGATTAAAGTATCGAATACAGAAGTTCCTTGAAAGAAGACAAATGGAGAATGCAGCCGGCCTCATGCCTGTTAGTATAGCATATCTAGAAAAACTCAGAGTGATGGGAGTCTCTAAGGAACGAATTCAAATGGTGCCATGCACAGTAGAGATTGAGAGATTTAAATTTAGTCAAAGGGATCGAATTGTTGGGCGCGAACAATTAGGTTTTTTACCTGCCGATATTGTAGGCATATACGTTGGAAAGTTCGGTGATATTTATCACTCAATCGGTGAGGCATTTGCTTTTTTTAAGCAGGCATTCGACTTTTATGGAGTTAACTTTAAATTGATTTTGCTATCACAGGTTAAAGACAGCGACTTGGAATTATGGTGTGAGAATTATAATATACCAAAAGAACGCATTCATCTTTATTTTGTGAATCATGATCAAGTTGGGGCATTTCTTTCAATAAGTGATTTTGCTTATGCATTAATTAAACCAGGTCCAAGCAAAAAGTATTGTTCAGCCATAAAGATCGGGGAGTACTGGGCTAACGGGCTCCCAATCCTAATCCCAGAGGATATTGGTGATGACTCAGAAATTATCTGCAAAGAGCAAGTGGGATGTATCTTAAAGGATCATTTGGACTATTTTGAACAACTAAACGAAGTCATTGCAGATCCAACTCATAGAGCTAGGATAGCGAAGCTTGCTGAAAAATATAGATCCACTTCATTGGTGAATCAGGCTTATTATTATTTTTTTTCTAGAAGTGATACGTAACCTTAGTGAATATGCACATTCGAACTTATCTTTTCTACTCACCTTTTGTTAAGGTAAGGTATATATTCGAAGTTAGGTGGATTAATAATTTTTAAGTATAGAAGAAAAGATCTGAAGAATGAATAAAGTGTTGTTGTATGCTATAACATGCCTATTTTTTCAAGAGGCTCTTGGGCAGCATCTGGTTGACTTTTCTATTCAGAATGAAGTTTGTTTGGGAGAAGAATTGCGAATTCAAAATAACTCAGATGAGGGCATAGTTTTTGAGTGGGATTTTTGTGCGGCACAACTTGAAGGAACGTATGCAACTGAGACTAGGGGATCGGTGACTGCTTTCATGACTGATATATCGATAGTAAACGATAATGGCTCATGGTATGGCTTTGTTGTTAGCCGGAATAATCTATTGTATAAAATTAATTATGGTGATAGCCCTGCTAATCCTCCAGAGTTAATTGAATCACTTGGCAATCCCGGAAGCTTATTAAATAGTCCTGAGGGAATAGACGTTCTTAAAGACGGCAACGATTGGTATGCATTCATAACCAATATTGGGAATGACATTATCAGAGTACATTGGGAAAACTCTTTAGAGATGACACCTTCAGCGCAGAAATTGAATTTGACTAGCTATAATAAGCTTAACGGCCCAGTTCAAATCGAAATTGTAAAGGACAATGATGTTTTTGTTGCCGTTGTGGCCAACGTTTATAGTAGCACGATAACCCTTATAAATCTTGGGTTATCTTTAGATAATTTCCCCACTAACACTGATGTTATAGAGTCAGTGCGACTACCAAATGCATTTGATACTTACGGGGTAACTGTTGTTAGAGAGTGTGGTGGGTGGGTAGCCTTTGCCATTTCAAGTGGAAGAATTTATAGAATTGAGATAGGCTCGGAATTGTTTTCCCCTATTTCTTTGGATCAGATTACAGATTTCACAAGTGATTTACCCATAGTTATAGGTTCATATAACCACATTCGGGCTACAATAGAAGGGGAGACCACGTATGTTTTTTTTACCAGCTATACAGGTAGAAATATTGCTGCGGCCGTTTGGAGGAGTGGGGCTTCCCATGCAGATTACAAGGAAATTGATGATACTTTTACATTTAATCCTTATGGGCTGGATATTTATAAAGATGATGGTAATTATGGTATAATCCTTTCCGGCTATAATGCAGGAGTGATTAATCATATATCCATTACTTCGCCTTGTGCTGCGAGTACGCGATTATTTAATGAAACTCCGGGAGATATATCATATAGTGAACCGGGTACATTCACCGTCAGTCTGCAGGTGACCTTTACTGACGGTGTTGTTTGCTCAAAAACTCAGGAAATTATTGTAAATTCAAAACAGGCGCCTCCTATTGATATTTCAATAACCAATGAATGCGTGTTGTCTCCTGTGAATTTTGAGGCATTAAATAATAGTGATATTACTGACTACATTTGGGACTTTGGGGATGCAGGTACTTCAATGGCCACTAACCCAACGCATCAATACACAGCGGCAGGTGAATACGATGTTGTTTTGCAAGTAACGGCATCAAATGGGTGCAATAATCTGGCAAGTGAAACAGTTACCATTTATAACGAGCCCGTTGCCAATTTTGATTTGCCTTCCGCTTCTCCAATTTGCTCTAATCAAGAATATATTTTTGATAATACAACTTCTTTTGATGCAGGTTCCAATCCCACCTGGCAATGGGAGGTAAATGGAACTCCAACTTCTACAGTTGAGGACCTTACCTATCAGATTCCAACAGCTACCATGCAAGACATTAAGCTGATAGCAACTATTCCTGGTTGCTCAAGTGAGGTAACGAAAACTATCAACACTGTTGAAGATGGCCCTCTTACAGATTTCTCTTTCTCCAATGATTGTGAAGACAAGTCGATCACATTTACTAATTCAACTGTTGGCACTGTTATAGGATATTCCTGGGATTTTGGTGATGGTAATAATTCTACTCAAACCAATGCCACCAATACCTTTACTGATTTCGGAAAATACGATGTTACCCTGGAGGCCACCAATGCTGCCGGTTGCGTTAATACCTCTGTTCAGGAAATCACTATCTACTCCAAACCACAACCAGACTTTTCACTGGCATTACCACCATTTTCTTGTAGCGGCACCTCCTCTCAGTTCACTGACCTTACCCCTAATCCTACTGACAGTAATCTTTCTGGATGGACCTGGAGTTTTGGGGATCCCTTGAATGGCACCTCCAATGTGCGCAATGCGGTTTATACTTACTCAACAGCTGCTCAATATGATGTCAACCTTGAAGTGACTACCAATTTTGGCTGCACTGCGTCCACGCAAAAGACAATCACCATTTCTCAATCTCCCAATGCAGCTTTCACCTCCAATGCAGCTTGCGTTAATCAAGCAACTGTATTTACACCTTTGTCAACTACTGGAGTGAATTCGTGGCAATGGAAAATAGGAACGAGCACCTATAGTCAACAAAGTCCTACCCATGTTTTTGGTAGTGCTTCCAATTACAATGCGATGCTAACCGCCACTGGGACAAATGGATGTATTGCAGTCACCTCAAAGACCATTAGTGTGCCCATACCCAGTAATGTCAATTTTAGTTCTTCCAATAATTGTGCTGATCAAAACACGTTATTTACTGACCTCACCCCACCAGGTACGGATGCAGTTATTTCACGATCGTGGCAATTTGGAACAATAGGCGCAGGTTCAGGAGCAACACCTTCGTTTGTCTTCCCCTCATCGGGTTCGTATCCAACCAAGCTAACGGTTACTAATGCTTCCGGCTGCAGTTACTCATTTTCTAAGAATGTTACGATTGTGGATTCTCCGGTAGCCACCTTCAGTGCCACTCCTCAAATTGGTACACCACCTCTTACTGTTCAATTGACAAATACCTCGCAGGGTTCAGTGTCTCAATTATGGTTAGCGAGTGATGCCAACAATTCAACCAGCACTGCAGCAGCCCCTGTCTTTGTTTTCAATGACTTGGGAGAATTCGTGGTCGATCTTACTATTGTAAATGCGCAAGGTTGTTCCGATACAGCCAGTAAAATCATTTCCGTGATCACCCCCTCTCTCGACATTGAGCTTACAAATGTTACTTTGTTGCCGGCAATTACAGGTGAGACCAACATTTTGATCACACTGGCTAATAAAGGTAATTTTCCTGTTACCAATATAAAGGCTGTAGTAGATATCTCTGGTCAATCAATGATTAGCGAAACCATCAATGCTGTCATTCAGCCTTTCGAGGTTTACACGCAGGTACTGGCCGCTTCAATTATTGAATCCAATATCCAGGGTAACTATACCTGCGTTGAATTAGTGGTAGATGGCGACAAGGACAACTCCAACAATAAAAAATGTTTTACAGAGTCTTCTGCAGTAATTGTAAAAAGCCCTTATCCAAACCCAGGGTCACGCGAGCTCAATCTGGAGTGGATAGCATCCACTTCTAATAACGCGGAGATTTATCTTTTTGATCCTACCGGAAGAAAGGTATTTGAAAACGCTTTTTCAGACTTAAATGTGGGTTTAAATCGAGTGACGATTTCTCTAGCATCACTCAATCCGGGATTATATTATGTATTTTTCGTTTCAGAGGGTGTCCGTAAAAGTTTTCCATTCGTGGTGAACAAATAAAGCATTTCAAAATATCTGCAGACGGTCAAAAAGAATCGTGTTATTCTTCCTATTTTTATCCTCTGAATAATGCAACGGCTAATCAAATAACCCCGAATTACTGATGAAAATGAAATTGGATGCTACGGATCGTAAGATTTTATCCATTCTACAAGCTAATTCCAATATTACCAATGCGCAGTTGGCCCAGAAAATAGGGCTTTCCCCAGCACCTACACTGGAGAGGGTAAAAAAACTGGAAAACGCCAAAGTAATCAAAAGCTACCATGCCACGGTTGATCTTGCTGCCGTGGGATTGGGAGTAAGCACATTTGTAATGGTGACCTTAAAAGGGCACAACAAAGAGAACATTCAGAAATTTCTTGTTGCCATGGAAGAGATTGAGGAGGTTGTGGAATGCCACCATTTAACAGGTTCGGCAGATTTTATTTTAAAAGTGGTAAGTTCAGACATCCCTTCTTATCAAACCCTGATGTTGGAGAAAGTTTCAAACATTGAGGTAGTAGACAGTATGCAATCCATGGTGATATTATCTACCTTCAAGGACAGTAAAGTTGTACCCATACCATGACCGAAGTTGAAAAAAGCTTAGTGCTCAACAAATCTCAAGTTGAGCAAAAGATCAGAAGGATTGCTTTTGAAATCTACGAGAATAATTTTAAAGAAAAGGCAATTGTTCTGGGGGGCATAGACGGTCAAGGATACACGTTAGCGCAGCTTATCAGCAAGGAGTTGGAATCTATTTCTTCCATATCCGTTAAGATCGTAAAAGTCAGTTTAGATAAATTGGCTCCTCAGCAAAGTGAGGTAAAAGTGGATTGTGATGAAAAGGACTTTAGAAAAAAATGCATTGTATTAGTAGATGATGTGCTTAATACGGGTAAAACATTGGCTTTCGGTATAAAGCCATTTCTTAGCGTAGAGGTAAAAAAAATCGAAGTCGCAGTATTGGTAAATAGGAGTCATTCGCTTTTTCCCATTCTGCCTTCCTATACTGGTTTCGAATTGTCCACTACTTTGAATGAACGGGTAGAAGTAGTACTGGGTAAAAAGGCTGCCGTTTATTTGCACTAACTTCTCTAAATAAAATCACTGTGTCGGTTCATAAACAGGAAATAAAAAAGATTACTACCCACCAGCTTCAGGAGATGAAGTCCAGAGGTGAAAAAATAGCCATGCTAACTGCTTATGATTATAGCATGGCCAAAATTATTGATGGTGCTGGTATTGATGTAATACTTGTTGGAGATTCAGCATCCAATGTAATGGCAGGAAATGAAACTACACTTCCGATTACTTTGGATCAGATGATCTACCATGCCTCTTCGGTGGTCAAAGCCGTGAAGAGGGCATTGGTGGTTGTAGATATTCCCTTTGGTTACTACCAGGGAAGTTCCGGTGAAGCGCTAAGATCTTCTATTCGAATAATGAAGGAAAGTGGTGCGCATGCTGTAAAGCTGGAAGGAGGGAGTGAAGTAAAAGATTCTGTTCTCCGTATATTAAGTGCCGGGGTTCCTGTGATGGGTCATTTGGGGCTTACGCCTCAATCGATTTATAAATTTGGAACTTATACGGTAAGAGCAAAAGAAGAGGCAGAAGCGGCAAAACTCATTGAGGATGCCAAATTGCTGGAGAAGTGTGGATGTTTTGCCATTGTGCTGGAAAAAATACCGGCCACTTTGGCCAAAAAAGTAGCGGAGTCTATTCAAATACCTACTATAGGAATAGGTGCTGGTCCTGACGTAGATGGCCAGGTGCTGGTGATGCAGGATATGTTAGGGATTACTATGGAATTCAAACCGAGATTTTTGAGAAGGTATGCTGATTTACAAAGCGTAATCAACAAAGCGGTAAATGATTATGTAGCAGATGTGAAGGCTAAGGCATTTCCTAGTGACAAGGAAAAGTATTAGGTCATTGACACACCACAATTTTTGAGGAGTCTTCTTCACCATCGCTAAACCACACCACACCATATTGGCCATAGATGCCAATCCCGATTCCTTTCCATTCCAGATTACTCCATGTACCGGAATTAATCAACAGTGGATTGTGGCCCGGACTTTTTTTCCAGCCTTCAAGTCCTTCGACTGCGTTGGCACCACCAGAACTATAATAAGCAATCTCAAATCCGTTACCCTCGTAGTCGGAAATTTCTTTTGGTTTATCCCACATGCAACTGGCCTGTGCATGATCAGAGGTATAACAGCAGGCACTCCAGTTTCCCTTGTTCGACCAACTGTGAGGGTTGCATTCTCCTTTATTGTCATAGTCGTAATTTTCCATCAAATCGCGTACATGAGTCTGAGCTACCTTAGTCAGTTTGGCAGAATAGGGGATTGACTTAAGTTTCTTCGATTTGCGGTATTCCATGATGAGCTCATAGAGCTTCTTCTCCTCCGGGGATAAGCAGATTTCTTCAACCGAAAGTGCTGGTGTACTGGAAAAAGACGTGAGGAAAATAAGTCCTAGAATAATGCTATAGCGGCTCATGTGGATGAATTTACTTTTTTCTAACGATTAACGTGCCAGAATGATATATCTAACTTCTTTATTAGTCTATTTTTTATAATTTCGCCCTGCCTGCAAGATGTAGGAGCCAGGGACCTTGAGGCGTCTTATCGGCCAATTTTAGAATTAATTCAACAATACAAACCAGGATAAAATGAGCGCAAAAATTACGATCAGCAACGGCAAATTAAATGTACCTGACAATCCTATAGTTCCATTTATTGAAGGAGATGGCACTGGCGTAGATATCTGGCCAGCTTCTAAACATGTGATCGATGCTGCGGTGGAGAAGGCATACGGTGGCAAAAGGAAAATTGAATGGAAGGAAGTACTTGCTGGAGAAAAAGCATTTAACAAAACCGGCAACTGGTTGCCAGAAGAAACCCTCGATGTATTCAAAGATTGCCTGGTAGGAATAAAAGGTCCGTTAACAACGCCTGTTGGGGGCGGAATGCGCTCATTGAATGTGGCGCTGCGTCAGGAACTGGATTTGTATGCGTGCGTAAGACCCGTTCGTTGGTTTACAGGTGTACCATCTCCGGTAAAAGAGCCGCAAAAAACGGACATGGTCATTTTTAGAGAGAATACTGAAGACATTTATGCAGGTATTGAGTTTCAGGAAGGCACAGAAGACAATGCCAAATTCATGAAACTGTTCCAGGAAAACTTTGGTAAGCGATTTGAGAAAATCAGGTTTCCGAAAACTGCTGGTATTGGTATCAAACCTGTATCAAAGGAAGGCACAGAGCGATTGGTTCGTTCGGCCATAGAATATGCGATCATCAACAAGAAGCCAAGTGTTACGCTGGTGCACAAAGGCAATATCATGAAATTTACGGAAGGTGCTTTCCGTGATTGGGGGTACGCACTGGCCAAAAATGAATTTGGTGCCACTTTGTTGGATGGCGGTCCTTGGATGGAGATCAACAAAGACGGTCGCAAGATCATCATTAAGGATGTGATAGCAGATGCCTTCCTGCAGCAAATCCTTTTGCGCCCGGATGAATATTCAGTTGTAGCTACTTTGAATTTGAATGGCGACTATGTGTCTGATGCCCTGGCAGCAATTGTAGGCGGCATTGGAATTGCACCGGGTGCTAATATCAATTACATCACGGGTCATGCTATTTTTGAAGCCACACACGGCACTGCCCCCAAGTATGCTGGTCAGGATAAAGTCAACCCAGGTTCGGTTATACTTTCAGGTGTGATGATGCTTGAGCACATGGGATGGCAGGAAGCTGCTGATATGATTGTAAAAGGACTGGAAGCTTCCATTGCTTCCAAGAGAGTTACTTATGATTTCCACCGTCAGATGGAAGGTGCTACTTTGTTAAAGTGCTCTGAGTTTGGAAAAGAGATTGTGAAAAACATGTAATCATTTGATTTTTAATAAACATTAAAAAACCCCGGCATTGGCTGGGGTTTTTTGTTTAGGCTAAGTATGGTTACTTTCATTATGATAAATTCCTTGAAATGATTCGTCTGCTTTGTTTTACCACTATACTTCTTTTCTTTTCCGATGTGCATGCTCAAAAGAGAGCAAGAGAATATGGTATTCGAATAGGAGTGCTCAACCCCGGTACCCACAATGCCATTACAGATGTAGCAGGGGTGCTTGTGGGGCATGAGACCATCATTAAGGGTGATAATATTAGAACTGGGGTTACAACGATTATCCCTCACAACAAAAATGTTTTTCAGAGCAAAGTGCCAGCTGCCATCTATGTGGGCAATGGTTTCGGCAAATTAGCTGGGATTACACAGGTGCAAGAATTGGGAAATATTGAAACACCTATCGTGCTTACCAACACATTAAGTGTAGCGCAAGGATTGGAGGGACTAATCGATTACACGCTCACGTTTGCAGAAAACAGTAAAGTAAAATCAGTGAATGGCGTGGTGGGTGAAACCAATGATGGTGGATTGAATGATATTCAGGGACGACATGTAAGCAAAGAACACGTTATGAAGGCCATACGTAATGCCAGTGGTGGAAAGGTAGAGGAGGGGTCGGTGGGTGCTGGCACAGGTACTATCTGTTTTGGTTTTAAAGGAGGTATAGGCACTGCTTCAAGGGTATTGCCAAAAGCTTTAGGAGGGTATACGGTTGGGGTGCTCGCACAGACCAACTTTGGAGGCGTGCTACAAATCGATGGCGTTCCGGTAGGAAGGGAACTAGGGCAGTATGCTTACAAAAATGCGATAGAAGGTTCGGTGGATGGATCGTGCATGATGGTGGTTGCCACAGATGCGCCATTGGATGCTAGAAACCTCGAGCGACTAGCTAAGCGAGCAATAATGGGCCTGGCAAAAACTGGTGGGATTGCTTCCAATGGAAGCGGGGATTATGTAATTGCATTTTCAACCAATGAATCGGTAAGGATCCCTTATACTCCGGATCAATCCACTTTCAGTACCACCCATTTACATAATGATTATATGTCACCATTGTTCTTGGCTACCATTGAAGCTACCGAGGAGGCAATCATTAATTCATTATTTACCGCTATTGCCGTGGGTAAGGTTGCGAATGGTGAAGAGGTAAGGCCATTGCCGATAAAAGAGGTGATCGAGATACTGCGCAAGTACAACAAGGTAGAAGCAAAGTAATTCAAACCCTCTTTAGAGTCACCTGGCATCTAAGTCACGGGATGTTCCACTTAAATAAAATTATACCTTTCGAATTGCCGGATGTAATCCTATTTGTATATTAGAAGTTAAACTAAAATCCAAATTATGTTTACTCTCCAATTATTGGATGCTTTCATTTGGCAATATGTTAACCTGGTCACTTGTAAACTTTGTTGCCAATCGCAGGCAACAGTTTCCTTTGCTTCGTGATTAGTACCTCATAGTGTTCTTGCTATTCTTTTATCACATCTTATTTAGATTCCAATGACTAGACTTAACTACATGCTCGCCCTGGTTTTTCTCTGGTTGGTAACTACGTCCATTCAGGGCTGTAAAAGTAAAGGTGATGATCCCTTACCTGAGCCTCAAACCTCGGAACAAGAAAAGGTGACCGCTTTGCTTACTGCCGGAACGGGTACCTGGGCCCCATCGGCTGCTACCAATAGCGTCATTGTAGCCGGGTTTGATGTGACTGAAGAATTCTTTTCTGATTTCACCATTCGCTTTTCTGCTAACCAGCTTTTTACTACCGGAACAACTCCAGTTTGGTTACGTCAGGACACATGGCAATTCAAATCGGGCACTGCTAATATTATTATCAGAGGACAGGACAGCAGAGAAGTAAAAATTGAAAACATCTCCGAAACGGAATTGAAGCTAACACTGGACTGGCCGCTGACTACTTTTGGTGGGCGCACCCGATCTCTACCCGGCACTTATGTATTTACATTAAAGAAATAATAAACTCATTGAACCTAACCTAACTCACTATACTGTATGCTAAACTCTCGGTTAAATTTCCTATTTGTTTTCCTTGCGCTCTCATGCATAACGGCTTACGCGCAAAATAAAACGCTGGGTGTAGGTGTGACAACACCCAACCCAAATGCCGCCTTGCATGTAGAATCACCTACCAATAACCAGGGGATGATCCTGCCCCGCTTAACTACCGTACAGAGAACGGCTATGGTTTTAGGCGCTGGAGATAATGGGTTGATGGTCTATGACACTGATCTGAAGGCTAACTATCTATGGAATGGTACAGCATGGACAAATGGATTATCACTTCCGGCAAGTGTAATTTTGAACACGGCCGATTTGGCCGGTGTTACGGATGCATTGGCAATCACGTATAATGGCAATGATGCACGCAACCTTTTGTATTTGGACTTTGCCAATGCTGCCAATCCTAATGTTGTCAATCCATTTACACTTACTCATCGTGGGCAAGGCGCAGCCATGAATGTAGCGCAGACAGGAACGCTTGGAACTGGAGCACTTTTTCAGCTCACAAATGCAGCCAACCCTCAGCAGGCTGTTAGGGGAACTACTATAGGCACAGGAAATGCCGGCCGGTTTGTGGTTAATAATGCGCCTTCAGGTGGAACTGCTTTGGTTGGAACTACCAATTCTGATCTTGGTGGTGCCTTACCTCCGGTGGGTGTTTATGGTGAGGCTACTGGAACGGGAGCTGCTGCGGGTTCATTCAGGATTAACAATGCTGGTAATCCTTTCTCCGCTTTATTTACAGAAACCAATGGAACTGGAATCGCAGTTAATGCCAACATCACTAATGCAGCCAGCACTTCACCGGTTATTTATGCCAATCATGCCGGCAACGGATTTGGTGTACATGCAGTGGCCAACACCACAGCTTTTGCGGGATCCGCTGTTTATGGTGAGCAATTGGGAACAGGTGATGCCTCAGGAGCGTTCAGAATAAACAATGCGGGCAATGGATTTGCTGCCTTGTATGGTGAAACGAACGGAACAAGTGCGGGAGGATCAGCAGTGAGAGGATTAAATATTGGTGGTGGAAATGGTGCCTATTTCAGGAAGAACGGTGCCAATGCAAACACAGCAGCCTTGTGGGCTGATAACTTTGGAACCAATGGATACGGTGCAATTATTCAAAATGTGGATGCCAGCAACCCCACAGCTGCATTATTTGTCGAGGCTGTAGGAGCTGGACCATCAATTTGGGCCAATAAAGATGCTGGTGAGAGTGGGGCAGCCATTCAGGCCTTGCATGGTGGTACCGCTGGCAATGCCATTGATGCGATTAATAATGGGCCTGGCTTTGCTATTTATGCGAGAGCAGTTGGTACCACAGATGCTATATATGCTGTAAAAGAAGCTGGTGACGGGGCTGGTAGTGCAGGTAATTTTTGGAACAATGAACCCAGCAATGGAGGGGCAGCACTTTTTGCTGCTTCGAATGCAGCAGTTGGGTCTGCCATAGGGGCATTAAACTCAGCAGAAGGTAATGCAGTTTCTGTTTTTCAGGGAGGATTTAAAATGTCTACCCATCAGGCATCCGGTGGAGGAGCTATTGCAATAAGAGCAATGGCCTATACGGTTGATGCAAATTCATTTACGTTTTCTTTTCCAATAAGTGAAGGTGAAACCTTTTATGTCTTTAACACCGGTGGAGGCAGCGCAACTGTAGAGGGAGCTACAATACCCGCAGCAGAAGGTCGCGTGTTCATAATGATTGGTGGTGTTTTAAGACCCTTCTAGCCCATGAAATCAGGCTTAATCATAATAGCATTATTTGTTACCGTTGTGTGTCATTCACAACCGTTTATTACCAACGATGGTATATCCATTAATAACTCGGCTCGTCTGGTAGTAGTCAACGGAGACTGGATCAACGATGGTAACATGTTGCACAATGGTTCGATTAAGATGACCGAACTGTTTCAGCACAATGGCGTCATGAATCCTGCCAGCACAGGTGGATTTGATTTTACTTACACCGATACCAAAACGTTGATATTAGGTGGAAAGCGCATCGGTTTTTTAACCCTGAATGGAGGTGGTACTTTGGAATTGCCTTCCGATTTAAGGTTAAGGGATAGTCTTAACTTAAAGCAAGGCTTCATTAAATTACTCAATGCTGATGATACACTCAGCCTTGGTCCGACAGCTGTGATAAAAGCTGCTGGCGCAACGGCTTACGTAAAAGGAGTAATGATGCGCGAAGGAAATGGAGACAGGCTCTTTCCAGTGGGTAATGATGCTCATTACTTACCTATAAAGTTCTATCGGGTAAAAGGTACTTCACCAAAGGTAACTGTCAACATTGAAGCAGCTCCTGCCTATACTGCAGGCGCGGCTGTTACTTCATTGATAGGTTTTCCTTATGTGTGGAGAAGTCATGTGGTGAACCCTGCCGATACGGCTTCTTATGTAGAAGTCGAATATCCGGATGCGCTACCTTCAGACCCGGATGTGGTGGTGACACGCAATGCATCGGGGCAACCGAAATTTGAAGGCATGGGAAGGAGATACCTCACTGAAGCTGGCGGAACTGTGAAAGTAACCAGCTATTCAAAAGGTATCAGGGGTTTATTTTCTGTCGCAGCAGGATTTCCTGGCAATGTGATCATTGATTCACTGGCACTGGTGGCGTTTTACAATGGTACCAATGGGGCAGGATGGACCAATAAATCTAATTGGCTGACAGGGCCGATAGCTACCTGGTTTGGTGTAACACAAACAGGTGCCAGCATCACCTCCATCAATCTACCAGCCAACAAAGTGAGCGGTGATGTGCCTTATGAAATCATCGATCTGAATGCACTTCAAAACATCAATCTATCAGATAATGAAATTTCATCGCTTCCTCCGGTGAGTCAGATTGTAGCCATTTCATCCCTGGATGTTTCTGGCAACAAACTGGACTTTAGTTCTTTGGAAGCCAATGCCAATATTTTAACCGTTGATTATCTCGACCAGGCAATACTGGGAACTCCATCGGCCACACAAATAGATGTGGGTGCTAATTACACATTATTGGCAGATGGTGGCGGACTTTCCGATGTGTATCAATGGAAATTGAATGGTCAGCCAATTGTTGGTGCTGACAATAAAAACTATCAGATCACTGGTATCAATCGTACAAGTATGGGTGATTATGAATGTGAGATCACCAATACATTGGTTCCAGGTTTGACGCTGAAGACGGCACCTCAAAACGTCCTTGCTGTCGCCAATATTTCGGGTAGGTTGCTAACCTCTCCAACTGTAGCGGCTACAAAAGGGAAGATGACTTTGTTAAAAGTTACCAGTACAGGTGGATATGATACAACCGCAGTTAAAGACATTAACACAAATGGAACTTATCTGATCGACAAAATAGTATTGGACGATTATTCTTTAGTGGGATATGCTGATACTGTGGCACATCTCAATGCCTTGCCTACCTATTTTGAAAAAACGATTTTTTGGGAGGAGGCAGACACCCTTGTATTGGTAGACAATCTTTCTAATCTTGACATTGTCTCTGAATTTAAACCAGGTCCGCCCAAGAACGGTAAAGGTCAGATTACAGGTATTTTTTCAGAAGATGACGGAACTCCAGGTGGAAGGGTATTGAAGAATAAAAGAGTTCAAAATGCAGGTGCATCTGTAAGAAGGGTTCAAAGAAGCAGTCGCGGAAATGAAGTGACCTATACTTTGGTTGCCTACGTCTTTACCAACGAACAAGGAGAGTTTGTGTTTGATAAACTTGACCCGGGAGAGTATCGATTGAATTTACAATACCCTGGATATCCAATGGACATTAATTCCTTTATTGATATAATAATTGGTGATAATCTGATTGAAAGTCAGGTAGGCGTAGACGCCCAGGTGATCGGAGGTAAAATTGTGGTGAGAAAGCGGGTGATTACAGGTTGGGAAGAAACAGAAACTCCCTATGTGGCCTATCCAAACCCATCCAGAGAGCTGGTACACATTCAGGGCAAGTATGGACCTGTAGATGGAAGATTTATTCAAGTACTGAATAATTCAGGGCAAGTGCTTGATTTGCCAATTCAGTTTAGTGAGGATAAAAATGAATGGGCAATTGATGTAAGTTCATTGCCATTTGGGACTTATCTCATCAGGGTAGGCGAAAAGGGAAAACAAAAAGTATTGAGGTTAGTAGTATCAGACTAATTTTTTAAAAAATTTATAAAGGTTAAAATCTGGAATGAAGGTAAAAGCATCGGGTATTTTTTTAGGAGGTATTGCGATGCTTTTATTCTTCCTTTCAGGAGAGATAACTGCGCAGGATTTTGAATCACTGTATAAAAGACTGGACTCGTTATACTATACAAACAACTTTGAGGCTTGTCTTGAACTGGAACCTGCTATCGTTCCACAGATTGCGCTAAGGGAGGATACCCTGGTAGCCAATGTTTACTTCTATATAGGTGATGCCTATAGAACCAGTTATAACACCGATCAGGCCCTATCCTATTTTACGAAGGAGAGATTGCTGAGAGAAAGACTGCTCCCCGTTGATCCTGATGGGTACAGCAATTCACTTTATAATCTGATGTATACGCATGCTCAGGCTGGTGACATTAGCGCATCCATCAATATTGGTGAAACGCTGATCGGATTCGATCAAACCACCTATGGATTGGAAAGTGATGAATTCATCTTTTCGGTTGGCGATTATGCAGACCTTTTGCTTCAATCCAATAGATGGCGATTGGCAGAAGTAAAATTAAAGGACGTGATGTCCAGGCTGCCAAAACACTCTCCCTACTATGGTTTGATAGAAGCGCGTTTGGGGTATGTATATACATTTTCAGGATTATACAGCAAGGCTGATAGATGCTATGGTACAGCATTGCCCGCCATTCTTAATGCTTATGGTGAGGCATCACGAGAATATCAGTTGACCCTTGGAAACTATGCCGCTTTGCTTATGAACCAGGGGAAATTTGATCGTGCGGAAGAAGTATTGACATCAACGGTATCTGCTATTCAGCAATCAAACTGGGAGGAGAAAGATTTTCAACATTATAATGCGCTCAATAATTTGTCATTGGCGTATCAATCATTGGGTCAATATGCGTCAGCTGAGTCCAGCTTTGAAACGATTCTTAGCAGCGACAGTGTTTTGTTAGGTGTGGATCATCCAGACTTTGCCATTACACTTTCCAATTTGGGTCAGCTTTACACGGATGAAAGAAAGTTTGAAGAGAGTGAAAGAATGCTATTGGGTGCGCTTGAAATATTAAGATCTGGCGGTGATACCAACACGATTTCCTATGCCATTCTACTCAATAATTTGGCTCGCAATTATGAAAAGTGGGGAAGGCATGTTCAAGCCATTCCTTTGCTGGAAGAAGCACTTAAAATATTTGAAAATGAACTGGGAAAGAAATCACCCGAATATGCTACTGCACTATTTAATTTGGGCATGGCCAACTTGGCGGTGAATCCTTCCTTAGGGTATGCTTATTTAAAAAAGGCAGCAACCACAAGAAAGAAAACATTGGGTGTGCGTCATCCTGTATATGCGGAGACATTGGAAAAATTATCTGTATACAAGTGGAGACAACGCAATAAAAAAGAGGTGAGAAAACTGATGCGGGAATTATTTGCCAATTATTATCAGCAAGTAGAAGATTTTTTCCCGGTGCTCACTGAGGAAGAAAAATCAAACCTATATTTTAACAAGATAAAGCCCAGTCAGGAATATTATGCCAGTTGGGCAATCAATGAGGAAAAAAATAACCCCGCGGAGTTAGGGGAATTGTACTCCATTACACTCAACACGAAGGGATTGATTTTATACGCTACGGATAAAGTGCGTCAGCGAATTCTTCAAAGTGGCGACTCTTCTTTGATCGGGCTCTATGAAAACTGGGAAGCGCAAAAGGAGCTATTGGCTTTTTATTATAGCCAGAATAAAACATCACAAGAGTTGGACTCATTGATAAGGAGTTCAAGAAATCTGGAAAAGGAACTGAGCAGAAGGTCTGCAATATTTAGCAAAGAGATCATAAGGCCAAAAGTTAACTGGCAAGATGTGCAACAGGCACTAAAACCTGGAGAAGCAGCTGTGGAAGTGGTTCGGTTTAGAAAGTATGAGATTGACTCCTTGCAATTTGGAAAAGCGATTTCCTATGCAATATTAATACTTACACCAGAGACCAAGACAGGACCTGTGTTGGTATTGATGGAGAATGGTGATGTGCTGGAAGATCGTTTTTTGAGTTATTACCGAAATGGTATTCAGTTTAAAATTGAAAATGAATATTCTTATGGCAACTATTGGGAGACCATACACGATGCCTTGAAGCGCTTGAAGGTAAACACCATCTATCTTTCTACCGATGGCGTTTTTAACAAAATCTCTTTGGCCTCCATTAAGAATCCCTTTTCGCAAAAATATTTGATAGAGGAGTTGGATATAAGATTGGTAACAAGCACCCGTGACGTGTTACAACCTTCAACAAAAAAATCTTCAGGTCAGAGTAGCTTGTTGCTGGGCTTTCCTACCTATAATCTTTCTGATGCAGTGGCTCAGTCAAGATTTAAGTCAACTCAAAAGTCGGGGCTGGTTAGCCGTTCTATCCGGGGTGCCCTTTCCAGATTTGCAAGAGGAGAAAGTGGCATCGCTTCTTTGCCAGGTACAAAAAGAGAAGTAGAGCAAATAGGTAAGTTGCTTTCAGCTCGTAACCCACAAACTTTAACTGAAATGAATGCTACAGAGACAAACCTGAAAAAGGTAAATAATCCTGATATCCTGCACATTGCTACACACGGTTATTTTTTAGAAGACCTTAACTCAGCCGAGCTACGTACGCCTAACCCCCTTCTCAATTCTGGATTGATATTGGCCGGTGCCAATAATTTTATACTGGAAGGTGAAAACCCACTACATGCTGAAGATGATGGCATACTTACAGCTTACGAAGCCATGAACCTCAACCTTGACGAGACAGACTTTGTTGTATTGTCGGCCTGTGAAACTGGTCTAGGGGTGGTTCAAAATGGTGAGGGGGTATATGGACTGCAAAGGGCATTTCAATTAGCAGGCGCAAAGCACATCATAATGAGTTTGTGGCCAGTCGATGATGAGGCTACTCAGGTGTTGATGTCGAAATTTTATGGTAAGTGGTCTGAAAGTGGTGATGTTCGCAAGGCATTTCAACAAGCACAACTTGAAACAAAGGAATTGTACCCTAACCCTTATTTTTGGGGGGCATTTATCCTGGTAGGAAAGTAGTTATCACTTCAACATCTCCACCACCGTTACCGCAGCCTCTTCTCCTTTATTGCCATGTTTACCTCCTGCCCTTTCCAGTGCTTGCTTTTTATCTAAGGTGGTGAGCACACCAAATGCAACTGGCTTTCCTGAATCGAGATTCACTCTCATGATGCCATTGGCTACGGCATTACAGATGTAATCGAAGTGCGGTGTCTCTCCTTGTATGATGCAGCCAAGACAAATAACCGCAGCAATTTCTTTTTGTTTGGCCAATCTTTGAGCCGCCAGTGGCAACTCATAGCTGCCCGGAACAGTTATCCGATGTAGATTGGATTTTTTTGCTCCCAGCTTTATCAATGCAGTGTAGGCACCTTCGTAAAGGGCTTCGGTTATCTCTTCGTTCCATTCAGCGACTACAATACCAAACTTCTTAGTGCTTAAGTTGATTTTACTTTTACCAGTTGCTGATTTTAATGTGCCTGCCATGCGATTATAGTAGTTTAGGGTGCTGGAAATAAAAAAAGGGATAGCTAACTATCCCTTCAAAGTTATCTAAAGTTTTTATTAAGAATTAGGCTCCAGTTTGGCTTTAAACTTTCTGGCATTTTGATATTCGCCAGAGTCCCAAAACTCATCAATGATTTTTTGGTATACCTTGACAGCCTTGTCGTTTTGGTTTAGTTTTTCATAAGCCAATGCTTCTTTCATCATATAAGCAGGTGTGAAAAACTTGTTTGGTTTATAGCTGGCTGCCTTGTTGTAATATTTAGCGGCCGATTCAAAATCTTTCAACTCCATGTATGCATCGCCCATCAGGCTGTAGGCACGTGGTTGAACAATAATGTCGTTAGAACTGAAATCCTCAAAGTAGTAGATAGCCAATTGAAACTTACCTTGCTTCAGGCAAATAACCCCTGCGTAGTAATTGGCAAGGTTGGCGGCATCGGTCATTCCAAAGTCTTCAATGATTTGCTCAAACCCAAGATTATTGCCATCTCCCTTAAGGGCAAGATTTAGGCTGTCTGCTTCGAAATAGTGAACAGCCTGAAACATTTCTTTTTGCGCCTGGTCTTCCTGAGTGCTTACATAATAACGGAATCCGAAAAAACCGCCTATTATTAATGCTACAGCACCCAGTACACCAAATACAATTTTGGGGTTATCCTCGATCCAAAGCTCAATGCCTTCTACTTTCTCTGCGATTGCTTCTGGGTTCTCAAGCAGATCCTTATTTTCTTCTTTTTTTGCCATGATTTATAATAATAGCTGTAAGCCTTTTCCTGTGATGTTAAGACAGGGCTGCAAAACTAAGAATTAGCAAATACTAAACAAAGACTGTTTAAATTGGCCGTCCATCTTAATTAGTCCAGGATGTATGGGTAGTCACTTTGGGCATACACGTCTTTCATGGCCTCACTTGGGTCAGGATAGTTTGATTCCTCAGCAAACTTTACGCTCTCCTCAACTTGTGCACTTACCTTTTCATCAATGGCATCAATTTCTTTTTGAGTAGCCATTTTGCCTTTGAGTATCGTATTTTTTACTACCTCGAGCGGATCTCTCTTTTTGTATTCTTCTACCTCTTCTTTAGATCTGTACTTGGCGGGGTCAGACATTGAATGTCCTTTATAACGATAGGTTCTGAATTCCAATAATGTGGGACCTTCGCCTTTTCTCGCCCTTTCTGCCGCCTTGGCCACTGCATGGTGTACAGCTTCCACGCTCATGCCATCTACGGGTTCAGAAGGCATATCGTAAGAGTCTGCCAGAGTATACAGTTCTGTCACATTGGAGGTGCGCTGAACAGAAGTTCCCATGGCATATCCGTTGTTTTCGATTACAAAAATGATGGGAAGCTTCCACACCATGGCCAGATTTAGGGCTTCGTGAAAAGCTCCTTGTCTCACAGCGCCATCGCCCATGTAGCAGATGCACAAGTTTTTGGTGCCTTTGTACTTCTCGGCAAAAGCAATACCAGCGCCTAACGGAATTTGTCCACCAACAATCCCATGACCTCCAAAAAAATTGTGCTCCTTGTCAAACATGTGCATAGAGCCTCCTTTTCCTTTCGAGATCCCAGTTTCTTTGGCATACAATTCAGCCATTACTGCATTGGGGCTCGACCCTAACACCAGAGGGTGCGCATGATCGCGGTAAGCGGTAATCCATTTGTCTCCTTTTTCCAATGCGGTAAATGCACCGGCAGCACAAGCTTCTTGCCCTATATAAAGGTGGCAGAATCCGCGAATCTTTTGCTGGCCATATAGCTGTCCTGCCTTTTCCTCAAATTTTCTCATCAGCAGGATGCTCTCATACCAAAATAAATAGGTTTCCTTTGGGAATTCAGTTTTTGAGCCGCTTGTGCTCTTTTTGGCTGATTTGCCTTTGGACTGGGTAGTAGTGGCCATTTAATTAGTAATTTTATGGAATTTGAACTGCGAAAATACAGCAGCAGGCATCAATACCCAAACCCCTCAAATAATTCACCTGTGCACCTTAAAAAGCTCGCTCTATACGACTTCAAAAACTATGAGGAGGCAATATTTACCTTCAACAACAAGGTAAACTGCTTTTTGGGAAAAAATGGGGTAGGCAAGACCAACATTCTTGATGCCATTTACTATCTGGGGTTCACCAAAAGCGCATTGAATGGCGTGGATGCTCAGAATATCAAGCACGGCAAAAATCAATTCATTATTAAAGGTAAGTTCAGCAATGAGGGTAACGAAAGTGAAGTCATTTGCTCTTATGCGATAGGATCTAAGAAAGCCATTCGGGAAGATGGGATGGACACGCGGAAACTCTCCGATCACATTGGAAAGTATCCTATCGTCTTGATTGCCCCTAACGACATAGAGTTGATCTGGAGCGGTGGAGAAGTAAGGCGCAAGTTTTTCGACAGCCTGATTGCTCAGTTGGACAAGAACTACCTCGAACATCTTATTATTTATTCCAATCAACTTAAACAGCGCAACAGCCTGCTTAAGCAATCGGGTGAAAAAGGCATCGACTATGATCTGCTCGACACCTATGATCAAAAAATAATTGTTTCCGGTAATTACATTCACCAAAAAAGGACAGAATTTCTGACGTCTTTTTTACCACTTTTTAAGGAGAATTATGTGTTTCTCTCAGGAGGAACCAATGAAGAGGTAGACATTCAATACAAATCGGATTGCTCTGGAAAGGATTTTGGCACTCTTTTAAAGAACTCCATTAGAAAGGATATCGTTATACAACGTACCAGCATTGGAATTCATAGAGATGATTTTGTGTTTACCCTTAACCAGTTCGAGTTGAAAAGAATTGGGTCACAGGGACAACAAAAGTCTTTTCTTATCGGCTTAAAGCTGGCAGAGTTCAAAAGCATCGAAAATGTCAAAAAAGTGAAGCCTTTGCTGCTCCTGGACGATATTTTTGACAAATTGGATGACGAACGCATTCATAAACTGGTGACCTTGGTGGTAGAGGGTGCTTTTGGTCAATTGTTTATAACGGATGCTCGGCCAGACCGTAGTCAGGGATTGCTAAAAGAGGCAAATGTGGAGGCTGAACTCTTTTTTATTGAAAACGGGAAATTAACAGCAGTATAATGGCCAGAAAATTTGACTCAGGAAACGGGGACGCGGTACACATAGGTCAGGCCATTAGTAATTTATTGAATTCTTATCATATTAAGTCAAAATTCGATGCGGCAAATATTGTTGGCTCCTGGGAAAGGCTGGTGGGCAAACCCATCGCAAAAAGAACCAAAAAGGTCTTTATTAAGGACAAAGTATTGTTTGTACAAATAGAGTCAGCGGCCATGAAACATGACATTAGCCTTCACAGAGGCCAAATCCTTGATATTTTTCAAAAAGAGTTTGGTAAGGATGTAGTACGGGAAATTGTCTTGATGTAGTGATCTTTCTTCTGACTTGGTGCAGGGTTGGGAGAACCTTTGTCTGAATTACCACAAATCTGAGATCTTCGTTTGTCTAAACCGAAAAACCGTATAATTTTGCACTCCTATTTTTCGGGAATGCCCTTAAGATGGGCATAAGGATTTAGTAATAGGTCTTTATGACGTTCTTTAACAACGTGTGGAAAGAGTAGGGGAGATACTCAAGCGGCCAACGAGGACAGACTGTAAATCTGTTGACTTATGTCTTCGCAGGTTCGAATCCTGCTCTCCCCACTATTTTAACAAGCGGGAGTAGCTCAGTTGGTAGAGCGACAGCCTTCCAAGCTGTAGGTCGCGGGT
>ERZ761607.220-NODE-220-length-117978-cov-121.937875_pt1 | contig 117978 bp, 89 predicted proteins | sample MGYA00511164_ERZ761607 | MGnify/ENA primary metagenome ERZ761607 (study PRJEB28899, sample SAMN02445080) | bioreactor sludge metagenome | biome: EBPR sludge | place: Australia: Brisbane, Thorneside Wastewater Treatment Plant | collected 2011-06-22 ...
ATCCGTGTGCTAAATTTTGCCGGTTTTGCGCTCCTACCTTTGTGTACCGGTTTACATCAAACTCGGGTCACACCCCATCGGGGTTATCATTTGTACTGTCTATTGGGCAGTATAAGTACTGTTCATATTGGAGAATATAATTACCAAAAGTGGAAAAACAGGGTGCGGAATGAGAGTTACCAATTAGCCTGCAACACTATAAAGTTGAAGGGTATGCAGTATCAAGTAGATACCAAAATTGCAACAACTATGGCATTTCCTGCCCTATTTGGGCACAATATCAACTACGTGGCTGTTGTTTTGTAAAATAACCCGGGTGTAAGCCGCACTCTGTTTTACCGGTTTTTGACCACCTACCCTCTCTGCCTTTTCCGGCTTGGGTGCAGTGGGTACAGCCAACAGAACCAAAGCCCAGCATTTCTAAGGGGTGTGGCGGCAAATGGTAGGCAGAAAGCAGTTGTTCAAAATCGGGTTCGGTAAGGTCTATAAGCGGGTGAAACTTAATGATGTCGCCCTGTTGTTCAAAAATGCGCAGGTTTTTTCTAAAATTGGTTTGGTATGCCATTAAGCCCGATATCCATACTTTATGCTGTGCAATAATGGGCGCAAGCGGAGCTATTTTGTTTATGGTGCAGCACATGCGGGGGTGTTCTACCCACCATTGTTCTTCGGCGGTAAGTTTGTTTTGCTCTTCATTGGGCAGTACTTCCACTATGTTTAGGTTAAACAGTTTTTGTAGTGTTTCTTTGTACGCAAGGGTTTGAGGAAAATGGTAGGTAGTGTTGATAAAATGTACGGTTTGGGAGGGTTTTACCAAGTGCAATAAGTACAAAAGCAAAACCGACTTGGTGCCAAAGGAGGAGGTAAAAAGCACCTCTTCCGGCGGAAAGTACCGATACAAAGTTTGCAGGCGCTCATAATAGGTAAGTGGTTCAAATACCTGATTGAGCAGTTCTACGCTCAGGTTTTTCCAAACCTGCGTTTCGGGGAGGATGGGTTCTTGGTTGTCGGAATCGGGTAATTTTATGGTTAACTCTTGCATGGAAATGAACAGTTTTGGGATTTGTGCAATAAATTATGTGTATGTGTTGTGGTTTATTAACAAAGCTCCAAACAACAGCGTAGAAGCTATGAGGAGCGGTTATTGCTCTACTAATGTTTGGGTAAGTTGGTTAAGTTGTTGTACTTTGTGAGTAAAATTGCCTTGAAGCCGGTTTCTTACTGTGTGCAAATTATGCAGCAGTTGGTCAAGGTCATCGGGCAGGGCTTCTTGCAGTACTTGTCGCAGGCGTTTGGCAAAGGTGGGCGAAAGTCCGTTAGTAGAAATGGCAATTTTGAGGTTGCCCTTATTTACAATAGAGCCAAGGTAAAAATCGCAGAGGTGTGGCGTATCAGCCACATTTACCAATATATTGAGCTGTTTGGCAGCCGCGCATATTTGTGCGTTTAGCTGAGGGTTATTGGTAGCGGCAACGGCAAGGTTAAAACCATGCAAGTCAAATGGCTGAAACAACTTTTGCACTATGGTTACGTGGTGGTGGGTTTGTTGGTTTAAAAGTTGGTAAATAGCCGGTTTTACCTCCTGTGCCAGCAGGGTTATGTTTGCCTGCGGGCTTGAAGCCAGCATAAAAGAGAGTTTTTCAAAACCCACTTCGCCGCCACCTATAATAATGGTGTTTAGCTCATGCAGTTTGAGAAATATAGGATACAAGGTGTTCATAGTGAGGATGTAGTTTTACGGTGTTACCAATTACAATAATGCCGGGTGCGCCTATTTGGTGTTGAAGGGCTATTTGTGGCAGGGTGGCAGCAGTGCCTAAAGCTATGCGTTGGTGAGGCAGTGAGCCGTTTTGAATAAGCATGGCGGGAGTGTTTGCTTTGCTGTGTTGGGAAAAAATACGGGCAATAAGGTCTAATTTGTCCATGCCCATAAGTATAACCACTGTAGCCTGTGAGTGGGCAGCCAGTACAAGGTCATCGGGCAGGTTGCCATTTTGGGTAGAGCCGGTTATTACCCAAAAGCTATTGCTGTAACCACGGCTGGTTAGGGGTACTTTTTCCAATCCGGGCAGGGCTACACTGCTCGATAATCCGGGGATTACCTCCGTAGCAATACCCATTGCATAGGCATATTCCAACTCTTCGTAGCCTCTGCCAAACACAAATGGGTCGCCGCCTTTTAGTCTTACCACGTTGCCGTAGTTAAAAGCATACTGCACCAGCAGCAGGTTAATAGATTCCTGTGTATGGCTGTGGCTGCCGGCGCGTTTGCCCACATAAACCAAAGGCACATGGGGTTTGGCTTCTTTTAGCAAAATAGGGTTTACCAATGCATCGTACAGTATGGCATCGGCTTGTTGTAAGGCACGCAATCCTTTTACGGTAATGAGTTCGGGGTCGCCCGGACCTGCGCCTACTAAGGTTATCTTAGGTAAAATGGGGTGTGTCATATGGGTAAGATGTAGTTTAAGTAATTAGTGTAAAATTGTTTTGGCAAATTGGGTTAGGCTTTGTAGTAGTTGTCTATTACTAACTTATCCTGCCCGTTGGCAAGAGCAAGTTGTTGTGTTCGGGTGTTGATAGCGGCATTAACAAACCCGGCAGCATGGTGCAGGTATTGTTTGGCAAATTGGGCAGAGGGTTCGTGCCGGTTTATTTGCAGCGCCAGCTCTTCAAAGTTGTTGTTTGGCAATGTAAACTCGCCGGTATTTACGTAGTGGGTCTGAAAATCGGATATAATACCGGCGTGGGTATTGCAATGCACTTCTTTACTGAGCAAAAGGGCTTTTGCTCCTATGACAAAAGCGGTGTAACTGTGGTAAATACTATCGGCAAGGGCATCTTGGGCAAGGGCATCTTGGGCAAGGGTTATTTTTTCCTGTGCATCGTTTATGATAGCGCCTACCACATCGAGCGAAACGCCGGCGCACTCTCCTACACCAATTTCTTGCACGTATGGTGTGTTTTGCCCCCAATCAAAGGTAATGCCATCATTGGTAGTAGCAATATCGGCAAGGGGTTTAAGCAGGTTATAAAAGTAGTTTTTACCCTGTTGGTAAAAATAGTCATTAAAATAAGTGTTGTTACCGTGCTGCTCGTAGTCGTTGAGCAAGATACGAAGGGCATCGGGCACTCTTTTTGTAGGAATTTTCACAATTTTTTCGGCAATAAAGCCTTTGCCCTCCACATCAACCCCGCCGCCCAAAACTATTTGCATGGCAGGAATAACCAGCGCATTTTTTTTAATAGAGCTGCCATGAAAACCAATATTGGCTGCCATGTGCTGTCCGCAGGAGTTCATACAGCCGCTGATTTTTATTTTAATACCAGTTTCGGTAAGTAGTTCGGGGTATTCTTCTTTTATCACCTCTTCTAATTGGGCAGCCAAACCGGTGCTGTTGGTTACGCCCAGTGCGCAGGTATCGGTGCCGGGGCAGGCGGTAATATCAACAATGGTATCAAAACCGGGTTGAGCAAGATTTATTTGTTGCAGCCGGTAATACACCCAAGGCAAAGCATTTTGTGGCACAAAACGCAGCAGCAGCCCTTGGTTTACGGTTATGCGCAGGTCGTTGTGGGCATAATCCGATACCATTTGGGCAATGGCGTAGGCTTGCAATGCGTGCAGGTTACCCAATGGCACGCGGATATGAATGCCATAATAACCCGGTTGTTTTTGCTCAAATACATTGGTACTGAGCCATAGTTGGTAGGGGCGGGTTTGGGTAATTTCTTCCAAATGAGGTGGAAGGTGGGCATCGGGCGGCGGCGGCAAGGCGGGCAATTCATCAGGAATAACCGCCACAGGCACTGAGTGGTTTTTGAGAGCTATTTGCTCTTGTTCTACCAACTCCAAAAAATGGGGCAGCCCTACCTTTTGTATCAAAAATTTGAGGCGGGCTTTCATGCGTTTTTCGCGCTCGCCATAGCGGTCAAAAACCCTAAGAGCGCCTTCAAGGAAAGGAATAATTTTATCAGTTTCCAAAAATTCATAGGCGGTTTGCGCCACCATAGATTGCGCACCCAATCCGCCGCCAATAACCACCTTAAATCCTCTTACCTGCTGCCCGTGTAGGTTTTTAATACGCGGAATAAAGCCAAAATCATGAAAATAGGTGTAAGCCGAATCTGACTCGCCCGATGAAAAGGCAATTTTTACCTTCCTGCCCATATCTTGGCAAATGGGATTGCGCAAAAAATAGGTAAAAGCAGCATGTGCATAAGGGCTTATATCAAAGGGTTCTTGCGGGTCTATGCCTGCTTTTGCCGAGCCGGTTATGTTGCGCACAGTATTGCCGCAGGCTTCGCGAGCAGTAACGGCTACTTGCTCCAGTTCTGCGCTAACAGCCGGTGCATCGGTTAGTTTTATGTAGTGCAACTGAATGTTTTGGCGTGTGGTAAGGTGCAGGTTGCCATTGGTGTATTTTTCCGATACTTGGGCTATGCGCTCTAACTGCCGGGCAGTGAGTTTGCCAAACGGAATTTTGGTTCTATACATTTGTACACCTACCTGCCGCTGCCCATATACGCCACGCGTAAGGCGGTAATGCCTAAACCGCTCGGCATCTTCCTGCCCCAGTAAATAGGCATTGATACGGTTTTGCAGCTCAGTTATGTCTTTTTGAGCGGCTGCACTAACATTGGTTAAATCAAACTGTGAAAACATAGTTGTTGTTGTTTTTTTTATATGAAATGATTTTGGAGTTGTTTTGTCTAATTGATATTATGAAAAAAGCCCCTGCAAGGTGTTGTTTCCTGCAAGGGCTTTTATTATGAACCAAACGCTACAAACGCTTTCAGCCACTATACATGGAAATAAAGAATACTGTACAGGTACAGCAGCAACAACAAGCGTTTGAGCCGGCGAACGAAGTGGTGATATGAGGTAGATTAACTAACATGCAATTATAGTCTTAACAGTGTAAAAATGGGCGAAAACAGAACTATCAGAAAATAAAAAAAGCCTTCCCGATGAGCAGCATCGGAAAGGCTTTTTAAAAGGGAGGTAATACAATACTACCGCCTTCCGATGCGCAACATCAGACAGCAACAGCAGCAAATTGCATATACCTTATTCAACATGGCAACAAGTAGTGAGTTGATTTTCTGGGGCAATTATACGGCGGTTTGTTGAATTGAACAAGTTTTTTGAAAAAAATTTTTCCGATTTATTGGTTAGTTTGGCTCTGCCCGACCTGTAAAAACGGAAGCCGAAGTTACTTATCCCGATTTTAAAATTGTAGGTATAAGGCAGCGGTAGGTGGCTGGGGGGTAAAATTGGTTTGCTATTGCTTGCCGGTTATTACCCCCCTTCCGCCACTGCAAACGGGGCTAATTTTTACCCACATTTGCCAAACGAGGGTAAAATTTGCGTATTTTTGCCCTCGTTGAATGAACGGGGGTAAAACTTACACTTGATACTATGAGCAATTTTGACAAAAAAACGCCTTATAACGACCTGCCCTTGCTGCCGCCCAAAGCAGATATTGAAACAAAAGAGGTGCTTAAAAAAGTGGCTTCGTCTGGCAGAGCATTGGCAAAACTGAACGGTGCCTTGCTCAATTTACCTAACCCGACACTGTTTTTAGATACCATATACTTGCAGGAAGCAAAGGCAAGTTCAGCAGTGGAAAACATTATTACCACCAACGATGAGCTTTACAAATCATTGGTAGCCGATAAAAAAGCGGAAAACCCAGCCACCAAAGAAGTGTTGAGATATAAAGAAGCGCTTTGGTTGGGTTTGGAAGAACTAAAAACAAAACCATTTATAACCACTAACCTATGCATAAAAATAGTTCAGCGCATTAAACAAAACGATGCTGCTATAAGGATTACTCCCGGCACAACTTTGAGCAATACGCAGGGCGAGGTAATTTATACCCCGCCAAGTGGCGAAACAGTTATTCGGGAAAAGTTAGCCAATTTAGAAAAATTTATCAATGAACATGACAGCTTTGACCCTTTGGTAAAAATGGCTTTACTGCACTATCAGTTTGAAGCCATACACCCTTTTTTAGACGGCAACGGGCGAACAGGACGGATTTTATTGTTGCTGTATCTTAAATTAACAGGGTTATTAGACACGCCTGCCATTTACCTAAGTGCATATATTATTAAAAATAAAGCACAATACTACCAAAGATTGCAGGGTGTAACCGAAAAAGAAGAATGGGAGGCATATATTTTATACATGATGGATATGATTGAGCAAACAGCTAATGAAGGATTGGAACGGCTGAATAAAATTATAACCACAATGGATAAAACCGGCAACGAAATTAAAAACAAACTACCCAAAATTTACTCCAAAGACTTGATAGAAATTTTATTTCGTTTACCATACACCAAGCGCCAACACCTGATTGACGAAAAAATAGGCAACCCGAAAACAGCCGGGAGTTATTTGCAAACATTGGAGAAAAACGGGTTTTTGCAGTCGGTAATGGTGGGTAAAGAAAAATTATACCGCAATCCGCAATTGTTGAGGATATTGGAAGAAGCATAACTGCCAAAAGTAGCGTGTTTGGTTATGAATACTTAACCATTATGCCCCGATTAACCATTTTGCTCCCCGAATGTAGTAGGGTCATTATCCCCCCAAATTAGGTTGCAGCCACTTAGCCATTTCATCGGGGCTGATGCCTTTTCGGTGGGCTAAATCGGTTACTTGTTCCATGGTAATTTGTCCTACGCCAAAGTATTTAGCCTGTGGGTGGGCAAAATACCAGCCACTGACCGATGCGGCAGGATACATGGCAAAACTTTCGGTAAGGGAGATGCCGGTGTTTTGGTGTACTTGCAGTAGTTGCCAGAGGGTTTGTTTTTCGGTATGGTCGGGGCAAGCGGGGTAGCCGGGTGCGGGGCGAATGCCTTGGTAGTTTTCGGCAATAAGGGCGGCGCTATCGGGTTTTTCATGGGGGCTATATGCCCACAACTCGGTTCTAATGCGGTAGTGCATCAGTTCGGCAAAGGCTTCGGCAAGGCGGTCGGCAAGGGCTTTGAGTAAAATGGCGTGGTAATCATCGTGCTGGGCTTCAAATGCTGCTACGTGTTTTTCTATGCCAAACCCGGCGCTAACGGCAAATGCGCCAATGTAATCGGTTAAACCGGTACTTTGCGGGGCAATAAAATCGGAAAGGCAGTAGTTGGGCAGTCCGGCGGCTTTTTGGTTTTGCTGGCGCAGGTGGTGCAGGGTTATGGCAGGGGCATCGGGGTGGTCATCGGGTTTTACCAAAATATCGTTTTGCTTTGAATTGGCTTTAAAAATACCTATTACGGCTTTTGCTTGCAGCCATTGTTCTTTTACTATGGTTTGGAGCAGTTTTTGGGCATCGGTAAAGAGTTGGGTAGCTTGTGTGCCTACTACGGCATCGGTTAAAATATCGGGATACTTGCCCGCTAATTGCCACGATTGGAAGAAGGGAGTCCAATCAATAAAAGGCGTTAACTCAGCCAAATTGTATTGGTTAAACACTTTTATCCCAATGAAATTAGGTTTGGGCGGGGTGTAGTTTTGCCAGTTAATGGGTGTTTTATTGGCGTTTGCCTGTGCCAGCGGGAGGAGGTTTTTTACTTGTTGTTTTTGCAAAAAGCGCTGGCGGAGGGTGTTGTACTGTTGGGTGATTTGGCTTACAAAAGCTGTTTTTTGGTGGGCGCTTAGCAGGCTGCTCACTACCGGTACGCTTCGGCTGGCATCTAAAACGTGTACTACGGGCGCGCTGTACTGTGGGGCAATTTTTACGGCGGTATGGGTTTGGCTGGTGGTAGCTCCGCCTATGAGCAGCGGAATGGTAAACCCTTGCCGTTGCATTTCGGCAGCTACGTTTACCATTTCATCTAAGGAGGGGGTAATAAGTCCGCTAAGTCCTATTATATCTACCTTTTCCTGTATGGCAGTGTCTAAAATTTTTTGGGCAGGCACCATTACGCCCAGGTCAATTACGTGATAGTTGTTGCAGGCAAGCACTACACCCACAATATTTTTACCTATATCATGCACATCGCCTTTTACGGTAGCCAGTAGCACTTTTCCTTGGGTGTGGGCATCGGAGCTGTTTTTTTCAGCTTCCAAATATGGTTGCAGCCATGCTACGGATTTTTTCATTACGCGGGCGCTTTTTACCACTTGGGGTAAAAACATTTTACCTTCGCCAAACAGGTCGCCCACTACGTTCATACCCGCCATAAGCGGACCCTCAATAACAGCAAGGGGTTTGCCATATTTTGCCAATGCTTGGGCGGTATCTTCCACTATAAAATCGGTAATACCTTTTATGAGGGCGTGTTTAAGCCGCTCCTCTACGGTTTGTTGCCTCCATGCAAGTTCTTCTTTGGGGTTTAGTTTGGCGGTATCTTTTACCGTTTGGGCATAATGCAGCAGTTGTTCTGCCGCTTGTGGGTGGGTGTTTAGTATGGCAGCCTCGCAAAGTTGGCGCAGGTGGGGGTCAATTTGTTCATACACCTCTATCATGCCGGCATTAACAATGCCCATATCCATACCGGCTTTAATGGCATGATACAAAAAAACGGCGTGCATGGCTTCGCGCACGCGGTTGTTGCCCCTAAATGCAAACGACAAATTGCTTACGCCGCCGCTCACTTTTACCAAAGGCATGAGCTGTTTTATGCGTTGGGTGGCTTGTATAAACTCTACTGCATAGTTGTTGTGCTCTTCCATGCCGGTGGCAATGGCAAAGATATTGGGGTCAAAGATGATGTCTTGTGGCAGAAACCCCACCTTTTGAGTAAGGATGGTATATGCCCGATGGCAGATTTGCACCTTTCGGTCTGCCGTATCGGCTTGCCCTTGTTCGTCAAAAGCCATTACCACAACGGCAGCGCCATAGCGGCGCACTTTTTTTGCTTGCTCTATAAAAGCGGGTTCGCCCTCTTTGAGTGAAATAGAGTTTACAATGCCCTTGCCCTGCAAGCATTTGAGCCCTGCCTCTATAACCGACCACTTAGAGCTGTCTATCATAATGGGTATTCGGGCTATATCGGGCTCGGCGGCTATGAGGTTTAAAAAATGCGCCATTGCCTGCTCGCTGTTGAGCAGGGCTTCGTCCATATTTATATCTAAAATTTGGGCGCCGTTTTCTACTTGCTGCCGCGCTACGGCAAGGGCATCATCAAACCGGTTTTCTAAAATGAGTTTTGCAAACTGCCGGCTGCCGGTAACGTTGGTTCTTTCGCCTATGGTTACAAAATTGCTGCCCTCAAAAACGGTAAAGGCTTCTAATCCGCTTAGGCGGAGGTAGGGGGGTATGTGGTGCATCTTATTAGTTTTGTTTTTTAAATGCAGGTAAACAATAAGCAAATCTCCTGCAAACAAGTAAGGGCGGCAAAGATACGCATTGTTGGGGTAAAAAGACTACTTTTATACGTTGCCTTGTTATTTTTTGTGCTTCATAACCTTATCAAAAAGGGTGCAATTCCTATTTGATAATCGGGATATACACACCCATTTTAAAATGTTGTTTGTGGGAAAGTAAAACAACGATAAACCCGATAGTATAGTTGAGTTTCTTTATCCCGATCCTTTATTTTTCAAAAATCGGCGCTAATCAGCAGCATCTGTGTTATCGGTGTGTTAATTGCCGGCGGGTTTGCGTACCTACCGTTTGTGTGTCATTTTATATCAAAATCGGGACACACGCATTTTATTTTCTTGCAGTTTGTTTATTTTATGCCCTGTTATGAACTTAGCAGCATAAGCCGGCGTTGTTACAGTATTTTTTCAATACTCTGCCACAGGTTTTGTGCGGTAATATCCCAGCTAAATTGTGCAGCTTGTTTTTTGCCTTTTTCTATAAGGCTATGGCGCAGGGTGGGGTTATGGTAAAGCTGCCGCATGGCAAGGTAAATAGCTTCTACCGATTTGGGTTCTACCAATAGTGCGGCATTGCCGGCTACTTCGGGCATGGAGGAGGTATTGCCGGTAATAACAGCCGTTTCTGCTTTAAATGCTTCTATGATAGGAATGCCAAAACCCTCAAAAAATGAAACATATACCAGCGCCAAAGCTGCCCCCATAATGCGCGATAACTCGGCTGTTTGCAAATGCCCCAAAAAAACTACCGAGTTTTTATGCTCCATAGTTTCATACACTTGTAAAGCATCGGCACACTGCCAAGCCATTCTGCCCGCTACCAAAAAGGCAGCTTGGCAGTTGCCCTCCTTCATCAGGCGGTCGTAAGCCAGTAGCATATTGGCTAAGTTTTTGCGCGGGTGAATAGCGCCCACAAACAAAAAATAGTCTTTTCCGCCACTGTATTGTTGTTTTACCGCCTGCATTTGGCTGGTGGGCAGGGGTTGGTATATGGGGTTTACGCCGTTATATGCCACATCAATTTTATCGGGATTAATGCCGTAGGTTTGGCAAACGTCTTGGCGCGTATATTCAGAAACGGTTATGAGCCGGTCTGCCCGATGAGCGTATCGGGGCGAAAAATACCGGTAGTAGTTTCTTACAAGCGTAGGCACTTGCTGCGGAAAATGTTCAAAGGCAATATCATGTATTACCATTGCCGTTTTTACCTTTGTACGCAAGGAGCAATACCCATCGGGCGAAACAAAAACGGTTGCTCCGGCTTTTTTAAGGGCAAGGGGTACTGCCCATTCAAACCATATATACCACAGCAGCGGGTGGCGTGCCGGCGGCGGCACTACCATAGGGCGCACATTGGGGGCAAAAATAAATTCGGGGCTGTAAGGGCGGTCAAACAAAAAAACAAATCGGTGCTCGGGGTGGTTTTTGGTAATGCGTTGCAGGGTTTCGGCGGTAAAATGACCTATGCCTTCCAGCCGTTTGCTCAATAAAAATCGGGTATTTACGGCTATGGTGTGCATAAAAAGGCTGTGTTAAAAGTTTGGGGTAACAGTTTAAACGCTTGTAAAATTAGCAAACAAAGTTAGCCTACAAATAAAACTGATGCAGTTGATTAGCGCCGATTTGCTAACATAAAACCGGCAGGGCATATTACATCGGGCAAATGCTTATACACTGCCATTGTTTTGTGTCCTTACAAACGACATTTATCTCCTCAAACAACATTTACACCTTACAAACAATACTTTGAAACAGTGCAAACGGTTGCCAATTTTATTGGTGGTTGGCAGCAAGGAAACGCTCCATTGTAAGTAAACGTTACAATTAATAGGTTTATTTTTGCGGTGGGCTTTGCGGTTGGTTTGGTTTCCGATGCAAAACTACGGGGTTTAACCCAATTACCCACACTAAACAGCCTAAATATGCGGCTAAACATTGCCCGATGGTAACTACTTACCCTGTGTCTTAGTCTTAACTCAATTCCTTTTTTCTTTGCGTTCTTTGCGTGAAATCTTACCAATTAGCCTGCAAATACGTCATGAATTTGCAATTTTTCAAAAATCTGTACAAATCAGCAGCATCCGCGTTATCTGTGTGCTAATTGCTGCCGGAAATTCTTACCAATTTAGTCTGCAAATACACTATAAATTTGAATTGCAGACAGCACCCAAGTAATTACTTTTGCTTTTTCAACCGCTTATCCTCTATTATTCACCAATCACTACGGTAACACATGCCATTAACCATATACAAATCATCGGCGGGGTCGGGTAAAACCTATACACTGGTGCGCGAGTACCTTAGGCTGCTCATTCACCGCCCATCGGATTTCAGAAATATATTAGCCATTACGTTTACTAATAAAGCCACTGCCGAAATGAAAAACCGCATTATATCAGCGCTGGCAAGAATAAGTGCGGGCAGTTTTGAAACCTTAGAAAACGAACTGACCGAACTGGTATATGGAGAACATATAACCACCCATGCCCACCGGCAACAATACCGTGAGCAGGTGCGGGTAAATGCCCGGCTTGCCCTAACTAACATACTGCATAGTTATACCGAGTTTAGCGTAAGTACCATAGACAGTTTTTTTCAGCGCATTTTGCGCAATTTTGCCAAGGAGCTAAAACTGCCCATGCGCTATGAAATAGAAATGGATACTGCTTATGCCCTTGAAGAAATTATGGTGCACCTGCTGCAAGATGTAGGGCATGATAAAGAGCTTACCCAATGGTTAGAAAATTTTACCTTTGCCCAGTTAGACGAGGATAAAGGCTGGGATATTACTCCCAATATAACCCGGTTGGGTATGGAGCTTTTTAAAGATGAAATATGGCAAAACCTAATTATGCAGGCTGATGATAACACCCTTTCGGCGCAGGAAAATGCCGATACTGCCAATGCCAACCACCCTACGCAAACGCCTGCACCCGATGACCAGCCCGAAGCAACTGCCGCCACCAACCAACGCTACCGGTGGTTAAAAAAACTGGTAAACCAACTTTGGCAAAAAAAACGAACATTTGAACAACAAATTAACCACTTTGCCCTGCAAGCCCAAAGCCTGATAGCCGGCTACGGCTTAACCGCAACCGATTTTAAAGCCGGTACTTTTAAATTTTTTATTAACCTTACCGAAAAAAAATATGCGGTGGAAGGGGCTACCCTCCTCAAAATTTTAGATGGCAATACAGAGGAGTGGCGCGCTAAAACATCGGCTAAAAAGGAAAAAATTGACCAGTTGGTAAACCAGGGCGGCTTGCAAACGCTGCTGTTAGAAACGATAGACTTTATCCGTAAAGAACTGCCTTTTTACCAAAGCGCCAATGAGGTTATTAAAAACATTTACGCCTATGGCATATTGCATAACCTTAAAGACAAACTTAAAGACTACCGCACCGAAAAAAACCTCATGCTTATTTCTGATACCAATAACCTGCTGCAAGCCGTTATTGCCGCCGATGGCGATACGCCTTTTGTGTTTGAAAAAGTGGGCGCTGTTTACAAACACCTGCTTATAGATGAGTTTCAGGATACAGCTAATTTTCAGTGGCAAAACATTAAACCCTTGGTGTTTAATGCCCTTGGCTCTGGTAATTCAGTGTTAGTTGTGGGCGATGTGAAACAGAGTATTTACCGGTGGCGCGGCGGCAACCTTAACCTGCTGCTGCAAGGACTAAAAGATGACCTGAGCGCATTTTTTTCGCCACATACAGAGCAGGAGCTTAAAGATAACTACCGAAGCGCTGAACATATTGTAAATTTTAACAACCACTTTTTTGCCGAAGCTACCCGGCTCATGGCAAATACCCTTTTTACCACCAACCCAAACGCCCAAAAACAACTGCTGCGGGCTTATGCTACCGTACAACAAGGCATAAAACGACATACCAACGGTTATGTGCAGGTAAACTTTTTTGCCAATGATAACAACGACCCCGAATCGGGCAAGTGGAAACAACAGGCTATGGAGGCTATGCTGCACACCATTCAGGATTTGGAAGCCCGAAAATGCTCCCTTAAAAACATAGCCGTATTAGTGCGCACCAATACCGAAGGCGCTGATATAGCCCAGTTTTTAACCCGAAACGAGGTAAGGGTGGTATCCTCTGAATCGTTGCTGCTCAAAAATTCTGTTAAGGTACAGTTACTCATTGCTGTATTACATTATTTGGCAAACCCTAATAACGCCATAGCCCAAGCCGAAATGCTGATCAATTACCTTGCCGTTCACCACCCCCATTTTGATATAAACCACGCCGTTTTTGCTCACCGGCACTACACCGAACAAACTGCAAACAACCCGTTTACCCAAATACTGCCCCCACAACTGATTTACGATGCACCCCGGCTAATTAAAAAACCGCTCTACGAAACCATTGAAACACTGCTCCAAATTTTAAACCTGTGCCAGCCGCCCGATGCCTATATTCAAAGGTTTCAAGACCTGATACTGGATTTTAGCCGCACCAACTCTGCCGATATTCTTCATTTTTTAGAGTGGTGGCAAGAAAACAAAGAGCGCGATAAAACTTCTATTATTGTGCCCGAAGGTGAAAATGCCGTTACCATTATGACCATTCACAAAGCCAAAGGGTTAGAGTTTCCGGTGGTAATAACGCCCTTTGCAGAGTGGGACATGAAACCCGGTAAAGACCTTATTTTATGGGCTGCATCAGACCATGAACCTTTTAACCAAATGGGCGTAGTGCCGGTTAAGTTTTCCTCCGCCCTCCAAAACACCCACTTTGCCTACCTGTACCATAAAGAACTGCTGCAATCTTATATGGACAACCTAAACCTCTTATATGTGGCTTTTACCCGCCCCACTGAGGAGCTGTATGTTTGCACCAAGTTTGCCGCTAAACCCAATGCCGATGAGGTGGACGGTATTTACAAACTCCTATTTAGCACGCTCTCCCAATTTCCGCTTGCCCAACATTTTGACCCCGATTCCGGTGTGTTTGCCTATGGCGAACGCGTAAACTGGGAAAAATTTGCACACCACACCACAACTGACATTACCCCGCTCAACCAATACCTAAGCCACCATTACGAACCTAAAATTACCCTCCGTACCGACTCTAAACGCTACTTTACCCTATTTGACCATGCTACTGCCGAACCCCTTAAAATGGGGCAAAAAATACACAGTGTACTGGAAAGAGTGGTGCAACCTGCCGATGTAGATAAGGTAATCCGAAAACTCCAAATACAGGGTTTGCTCACCGCCGCCGATGAAAAACCGATAAAACACCGCATTAACCAAATTTTTCAATTGCCGCAGGTGCAAAACTGGTTTAGCCCGCACTGGGAGGTAATGGCTGAACGCACCATTTTAATTGACCAAAAAAATCACCGCCCCGATAGGGTTCTGCTGCACCAAAACCAAGCCGTAGTAATTGACTACAAAACCGGCGACCCAAAACCCCAACACCTAAAACAGGTAAATGCCTATGCCTATTTTTTAACCCAAATGGGTTATGAAGTTGCCGGTAAGTACCTGCTCTACATAGCAGAATTAGGTGCCGAAGTGGTAGAACTGCCCTAAGAATAACCCGATGTGCCTATCTAAACCACCCCGGCAATGTGGATTTTACCTATCCTTTTTCTGTACTATCCTTATCCTCCGGTTCTTCGGGGTTGGGTGGTGGTTGTGTTGGGGTGTTTTCATGCCGCAGGGGTTCTGCATTGGCGGTTTGGGCAGAGGCAACAGTAGTAGCATCAGTATTGATATTGGCGGTTGCCTCCTCTTGCTCCTGTGCATCGGGAACTAAGTCTGTTGCATCTGTTTGCGCTTTATCTTCTTCTAAATGGGCAAAAAAATTGCGCTGAAACAGTAAAATAGAAAACACGCCTAAGGTAATGGCAGTATCGGCAATGTTAAAAACCGGGCGGAAAAACATAAAATAATCGCCCCCCCAAATAGGAATCCATGTGGGCAGCCAGCCTTGGTAAATAGGAAAATGCAGCATATCTACCACCTTACCATACAAAGGGGGCGCATATCCGCCGCCGGCAGGTAAAAAGGTAGCAATTTGGTTATGACTGTCAGAAAACAATACGCCGTAAATGGCGCTGTCAATGATATTACCTATAGCGCCCGATAAAATTAACGCCATACTTGCCACCAAGCCGGTAGTAGTATCGGGCTTGCGGATAATGCTGCGCAAAATAATTATCAGAAAAAACACCGCTACTATCCTAAACACACTTAGCGCAAGTTTACCGTAATCGCCACCCAGCCTAAGCCCAAATGCCATGCCTTCGTTTTCTACAAAATGAATTTTAAACCATTCAAAAACATGGATTTCCTCCCCTATCATAAGATGGGTTTTTATCCAAATTTTACTAATCTGGTCAATAAGCAAGACCAGTACAACAATGGCAAGCGCTACGGCAGATTTATTGGTTCCCAAAGGATAACAAGAGGTTAATTATGAACGGTTTTGTTGGGGGTAATGCGGTTGATTTTTCCGGCAAAAGGCGTTAAGAAGAACTATGTGAGTTGGGCAATAAGCATAAAGCCTCGCCATAGCAGTTAGAGCAGATGATTGTTTGCTAACTGCCTACCTATGAGCTATTGTAAAGTGTGCGAATAAGTGCTTACTGCGTAATATGTTGTCTTTCTTTTGCTTCAATGCTAAGCGTAGCATGAGGCACTGCTCGCAACCTATCTTTGGGTATCAGTTTGCCGGTAACCCTGCAAATACCATAGGTTTTGTTTTCAATGCGAATAAGGGCATTTTCTAAATGTTTAATAAACTGCAACTGCCTTGAAGCCATTTGGTTTAGGTATTCCTTTTCATTGGTACCCACTCCGTCTTCGCTACCAACACTTTTAGAGTTTGGATTTTCTACTAATTGTTTTACCTGATCTTGGTAGTACGCCAAGTCAAGTTTAGTGGCTTCTAATTTAGTGAGTATCAGCTCTTTAAACTCTTTCAGTTCTTCGTCGCTGTAATGCACTTTTTCTTTTAGCTCGTTACCGGTTAAGTCGGGGTTTTCTGCCATAATTTTTTTGTTAGTTCAGGGTTAAAAATGTGGTAATCAAGAACAATGCTTCACAAGAAGGAGGTGTGTTATGGCGCAGGTTTAGCGTAAATAATACAATTAAGGCGGTTTTGGTTCACGCTTGCGTGTTAATGTGTTGTGTACTGGGGTTTAGTTGTGGGTTATCCAAACTTTAAGAGGCAAGTCGTTTACCTCTATGGTAATGCTTTGGGGCAGCAAATCAATTACGTCTAATACTGTGGCAAGTGTTTCGGCGCATATATATTGGGCAAAATTGTTTACCGCCCTCATCATATTTTCGGGTTGGTCGGGTTTTTGAATGGCAAGGTGTATGCGGTCGGTTACTTTAAAGTTTTGTTCTTTGCGGATATTTTGGATTCGGTTTACGAGTTCACGGGCAAAACCTTCGTCTTGCAGGGTTTCGGTTATGGTTACATCAAGGGCTACGGTTAGTCCGTTCATGCTGTTTACCTGCCAGCCGGGTATATCCTCGGAACTGATGACTACATCAGAGACGAAAATTTCTACCGGTTCGTTGTCTATCATCAGGGTAAGCGCGCCCTTTTTTTCCAATTCGGCTATTTTTTCCTGACTCAGTCCTTCTTTTACGGTATTGCCTTGTTTGTCTTTTACCCCTTCTAAGAGTTCTTTTGCCTTAGCCATGTTTTTACCCAATCGGGCGCCCAGTTTTTTAAAATCGGGTTTTACCCTTTTAGTTACCAAGCCCGATGTATCGGTAATAAATTCCAGCTCTTTCACGTTCACCTCCGTTAAGATAAGGTCTTTTACCTGCTCTATTTGTGTTTGTTGGGCGGCATTAAGCACCGGAATGAGTAATTTTTGCAGCGGCTGGCGCACTTTTATTTCGGTTTTTTTGCGCAGGGCAAGCGCCATAGAGGATATGTCTTGCGCCATTTGCATGCGTTCTTCTAATTTGGTGTCAATGTATTGCTCATTTGTCTGTGGAAATAAGGCAATGTGTACCGATAAGTTATTTTCTTTACCAGATGCAGTATTGAGGTTGCCATACAGCCAGTCGGAAAAGAAAGGGGCAATGGGCGACATTATTTTGGCAATGGTAACAAGGCAGGTATAAAGGGTTTGGTAGGCAGCCACCTTGTCGGCATTGTACTCACCTTTCCAAAAACGGCGGCGGCAGAGGCGCACATACCAGTTGCTCAGGTGGTCGGTTACAAAATCGGCTATTAGGCGGGCGACGCGAGTAGCTTCGTACTCTGAATAAAGAACATCGGTTTGTTTACAGAGCGAGTTGAGCAAGGAAATAATCCACCTGTCAATTTCGGGTCTTTCGTGCATCGGTATATCGGGCTCGGCGTAGTTAAAGCCGTCCACATTGGCATACAAGGCAAAAAAGGCGTAAGTATTAAACAAAGTGCCAAAAAATTTACCTTTCAGTTTTTCTTCGTCAAACAGCAGGTTTTCCCATGGGTTGGAGTTTGAAATAATATACCATCGGGTAGCATCGGCTCCGTATTGGTTTATTATGGTAAATGGGTCAAGGGCGTTGCCTAATCGTTTGCTCATTTTTTGCCCGTTTTTATCCAGCAGCAAGCCATTAGAAACCACCGTTTTATAGGCTACCGAGTCAAAAATCATAGTAGCAATGGCGTGCAGGGTATAAAACCAGCCTCGGGTTTGGTCTACGCCTTCGGCAATAAAATCGGCAGGAAACTGACCTTTGAGTGATTTAAGTTCAAAAGGGTAGTGCCATTGTGCATAAGGCATAGCGCCACTGTCAAACCAAACGTCTATAAGGTCGGGTTCGCGGCGCATTGTTTTACCCAATGCTGAAACCAGCGTAATATAATCAATATGGGGGCGATGCAGGTCAAAAGTATTATCAACAAGTTTAACCAAGAAGGCTTCGTTTTGCTGCATTTCTGTTGCGGTTAAACAGCCCGATGCAAGGGCATCGTCAATGGCAGTTTTTAGTTCCTGCACTGAGCCTATGCAAAGCTCTTCGGTTCCGTCTTCGGATCGCCAGATAGGAAGGGGTGTGCCCCAGTAACGGCTTCGGCTCAGGTTCCAGTCGTTGAGGTTTTCTAACCAGTTGCCAAACCTGCCTTCGCCCGTTGAGGCGGGTTTCCAGTTAATGGTTTTGTTTAGCTCAGCCATGCGCTCTTTGCAGGCAGAGGCTCGTATAAACCACGAGTCGAGGGGATAGTACAAAATGGGTTTATCGGTACGCCAGCAGTGAGGGTAGTTATGTGCGTATTTATGTACATTAAACGCTTTGCCTTCCAATTTCAATTTAACGGCAATATCCACATCGGGGTCTTTAAAATCTTTACCCTGATTTTGGTAATCCTTTACATATCTGCCCGAAAACTCGCCCACTGTATCCACAAATTTGCCCTGCCTGTCCACTAAGGTAAGCGTACCTATACCGTTGTTAATGGCGGCTCGGCGGTCGTCTGCACCAAAGGAGGGAGCTGTATGTACTATACCTGTGCCGTCTTCGGTAGTAACAAAATCGGAGGTTATGGTACGGAAGGCATCGGTAGCGCCTTGCAGCGGCTCAATAGGGTTGCCGTAGGGCAGAAGTTGTTCATAGCGCAGCCCGGCAAGTTGTTTACCCAGCCAGTAATCGGTTATGCGGTAGGGGAGCAGTTTATCGTGCGGAGCATATTGCATGGGTGCGGTTTCGCCGTTTGGGTCAAACCATTTATGCAGCAGGTCTTTTGCCAGAATTACACTTACGGGTGCGGCGGTGTAGGGGTTAAAAGTGGTTACTGTTACGTAGGTAATGGCAGCGCCCAGTGTAAGGGCAGTGTTGGAGAGCAATGTCCAGGGGGTGGTAGTCCATGCTAAGATGCGCACATCTTCATCGGGGGTTGAAAACAAAAAGCCCGATTGCTCGTTTTGTATCACCTTAAACATAGCCACGGCTGAGGTATCTTTTACCTCTCTGTAACAGCCGGGCTGGTTTAACTCATGGGAGCTAAGCCCCGTGCCGGCAGCAGGCGAGTAGGGCTGTATGGTATAGCCTTTATAAAGTAGTCCTTTTTGGTAAAACTGTTGCAGCAGCCACCATAGGGTTTCTATGTAGTTGTTTTCGTAGGTAACATAGGGGTTGCTCAAGTCCACCCAGTAGCCCATGAGTTCGGTAATGTTATTCCATATTTCGGTATATTTTACCGCTTCTTTTCGGCAGTGGTTGTTGTATTCTTCAATGCTTATGGTTTTACCTATATCTTCTTTGGTAATGCCCAGCATTTTTTCAACTGCCAGCTCAATGGGCAAACCGTGTGTATCCCAGCCTGCCTTGCGCTGTACTTGCTTGCCTTTTAGGGTATGAAACCGGCAGTAAAGGTCTTTTATGGTACGGCTCATTACGTGGTGAATGCCCGGCAATCCGTTTACAGAGGGCGGACCTTCGTAAAACACAAAAGACTCGCCGTCTTTTCGGGTTTCTACGCTTTTTTCAAAAATGCGGTTTGCTTTCCAAAATTGCAGTATTTCGGCATCTATCTGCGGTAAGTTGAGCTGTTTTACTTCTTTGTATGCTGCCATAATCTGTTTGTAGCTTGTGCCATACAGGTAATTACCGGTAAAATAACACCACCCCAAAGGTAGGGGTTCTTAAAAATTGCGCAAAGATAAGCATATTTATTGGGTTTAGCAGGTATAAAAGTGAAAAGTTGTTAGTGGGTAGTGGTTTGGTAGATAGTAGAGTAGATAGTAGATAGTAACTCCTAACTCATAATTCATAACTCATAATTAATAATAATCAACTATTATATGTATCGGGTTTACCTGCTTTTGGTAGCGCTTTAATGTATTTTAGAGTGACTTGTTTGGCGGTTTAGCGTCTTTGTTGTATTATTGCAGCTTAAAAGGTGCATTGTACTGCAACAAAAAAAATGTTTTCCTCGTTAAACCCTTTGTGCTTTGTTGCATCTATTATAGCGTAACACACAACAAAAAAACTGAAAAAAATTAACAAACATAAAAAACAATTAAGCATGAAAAAGTGGATATTTGTAGCCCTTTTGGTAGGTTTAGTAGTAAACACGCAGGCTTATGCTCAAAAGCGCGCCGGTAACAAGGAGAAAAACCAAAAAGAGGTTCAATCTGAGGACAAAATTCAAAAAGCCGGTGAAGTAAAAGCTGCCGATGTACCCCAAGTACAAAAAAAGAGTGTAGAAGAGCGTGCCAACATTATTACGCAATCTTTGGTAGAGGTTCTTAAATTAAATGCTGACCAAACCCGCAAAGTACACGCCGCCAACGTTTTGGCTACCAAAAAAATAGACGATCTGCGCGAAAACCGCCAAGAAAAAGCCAAAACCTTTAAAACCGAAATTAAGGCTGCTTATGATGAGCGCGATATGCAAATTAAAGCCGCCCTTACGCCCGAACAGGTAAAATTGTATGAAGAAAGCAAAACCAAGTTCCGCGAAAAAAGAAACAATAAGTAGTACGCAAGTATCTAATAACCCAATTTGTACAAATAGCCCCGATGTGTAAAAGCATTGGGGCTATTTTTTTGTTTCAACAGATACGCCGGTTCTGCATTTTCATTGTACCTTAGCGTAATAGTTTTTGTTTAGCCACTTAAAGTTGTTGCATTTATGCGTTTACTATCGCTTTTAAAGGTTATTTTGGGGGTATTGGCATTGAGCGCTACTACCCTAATGGCACAAGACGATGATGATTTGTTAAAATTATTAGGCGAGGAAGAAGAGCCGCAAATAGAATACGTAAAGGCAAGTTTTAAAACGAACCGCGTAATAAATGCCCACTCGCTTGAAAACACTGCCGGTGGTGTGCTTGATGTAAAAATATCGCACCGGTTTGGCTACCTCAACAGCGGGTGGGAAAATTTCTTTGGTATAGATAATGCTACAGTGCGCTTAGGTGCAGATTACGGCATTACCGATTGGTTGGGCGTGGGGTTTGGCAGAAACAGTTTTGAAAAATTATACGATGGCTATATTAAAGCCAAAATTTTGCGCCAAAGTACCGGTAAACGCAAGATGCCCGTTACCTTAGCATACGTGGCTGCTATGGCAGTAAAAACTACGGAGTGGAGCAACCCCGAAAGGGAAAATTATTTTACCTCGCGCTTGTTTTATACCCACCAGCTCATCATTGGCCGCCGGTTTAGCGAGGCGTTTTCTTTGCAACTTATGCCTACCTTAGTACACCGAAACTTAGTGGCTACACTGGCAGAAAAAAACGATGTTTTTGTAATGGGCATTGCCGGAAGGCAAAAAATAACCAAACGCATAGCCTTTAATGCCGAGTACTTTTATATTTTCCCTAATCAGGTGGCAGCTGATGTACGCAACTCGCTATCATTAGGGCTGGATATTGAAACCGGCGGACACGTTTTTCAACTGCATTTTACCAACTCTAACGCCATGAACGAAAAAGGTTTTATTACCGAAACAGCAGGCAAATGGCTTGATGGCGATGTGCATTTTGGGTTTAATATATCGCGTGTGTTTACCCTTGCACAAAAAAAGACAAAGCGGTAATAATGGTATTGGGTAATTAGTGTTGAAATTAACCACTAAAAAACCGGCTCCTGCATCACCTTTTTAAAGTGCATAACGGCAGCATACTCCTGCTCAAATTGACGGTAATAGTGCAATTTTTGCTGTTTGGTTAGTTGCAGCAGTTGTTCCAGTTCATCGAGCAACAAAAAAACGTCGTTTTGCAGTTGGGGGCGGTTAAAGTAGAGCATACCGGTGCGCCGTATAAGAAAATCGCAAAGGTTAGTAACCATTTCGTGCTGAACGCCATAATGCAGCTCGGCAAGGAGCAGTTGCTGTGCCGGGGTTATGCTGTTTCGGTGGTGGTAGTATTGGTCAAACAATTGGAGTAAAACGGGCGTATTAGAGCCATATTTCCACACTAACCCTTCAATTTGCAGGTGGGTTAAGCCCTTGTTGGCGCAGGTTTGGGCAAGCTCGTCAATAAAAGGCTCTACCGCATCGGGCTGCAGAAAATGCCCACCCGAAAGGGTAATATCATGGGTAATGGTATTTTTAACCGGTCGTCCTTCGGTTTTATAGAGTTGCTTAACCACCGCATCAACTACGCGTTCTGCCATTTTTCTGAATCCGGTAAGTTTACCGCCTGCAATAGAAATAAGCCCCGATACAGCATAAAAAATTTCATCTTTTCGGGATAAATCGGATGGGTCTTTACCGTCTTCGTGAATAAGCGGGCGCAGCCCTGTCCATGTGGACTTTACGTCTTCAAATGCCAACTTTACGGTAGGAAACATAAAATTAACCGCATGTAAGAGGTACTCCACATCTTCAGGTTGTGCAAGCGGGTTGGTTATGCTGCCGGTGTAGGTGGTATCGGTAGTGCCTATGTAGGTAGTGTTTTGGCGCGGAATGGCAAAAATCATGCGTCCGTCTGCCGGCACGTCAAAATAAACGGCTTGTTGTAGTGGCAGTCGTTTATAGGGTACTACTATATGTATGCCTTTGGTAAGATGCAGTCGTTTGCCACTGATGTATTCATCTTTACCTCTAACAGCATCTACCCACGGACCGGCGGCGTTTACCACCGTTTTTGCGCGTGCGGCAAAGGCTTTTTCGGTAACATGGTCAATGGCTTTTACCCCTGCAATAGCGCCGTTTGGGTGGTATAGAAACCCGGCTACTTCGGCATAGTTTAGGCAAACAGCGCCAAATTTATGGGCAGTTTTTAATACTTCTATGGTTAATCGGGCATCGTCTGTTTGGTATTCGTAGTAAAGTCCGCCGCCCAGCAGCACATCGGTACGCAGCAGGGGTTCCATTTGTATGGTTTCTTCTTTGGTGTGCATACTACGGCGCTCATCTTTATCTACTCCGGCAAGCCGGTCGTACATATATAATCCAAAAGAGGTGGCGTTAATGCCCAGCGAACCATTTTCTATAATAGGCAGCAACATTTTTTTAGGTTGCACTATATGTGGGGCTTTCTGGTGCAAAAGGGCTCGCTCATGGCCTACCTCTCTTACCAATGCCACTTCTAATTGTTTGAGGTAGCGCAATCCGCCATGAATGAGTTTGGTAGAGCGGCTGCTGGTGCCTGCGGCAAAATCCTGCATATCGAGCAGTAGGGTTTTTAGACCTCGTGAGGCTGCATCAAGGGCTATGCCTGCACCGGTAATACCACCGCCAATGACAATGAGGTCAAAAACGGTGGCTTCTATATTGTCAAGGGTTTGGTTTCGGTTTAAGATGGTAAGGTTTCGGGTATTTTCCATATTAGGGTTTAGTCAAATGCTGTTATGAAAAAGGTGTTGGGTTAAGGGTTTTTAGAGCATACAACAAAGTGTAAAGGTAAGCGCCCAAACGCTGCAATTAGGCTTGGGTAAGGAGTCGCTGTATATCTTTTATATTACCAAAAAGCACCAGAATATCGTCTTTCTCAAAAATCATATCGGGCGCTGCCACGCCTACCACTTCGCTCACTTTGTGGGTAACGCCCAATACGTTTTTTTGCTCGGTTACTCTTATAATGGTTAAGATAACCACGTTGTATTTATTTCTGAAATTAACATCTCTTATACTTTGCCCCACGTACCTTTCGGGCACGGTAGCTTCAATGATGTTGTAGCGGTCGGTAAGGTTAAAAGAGTCAATAATGCCTTTAATATCGAGGCGTTTGGCAAGTCGTTCGGCGGTTTCGGCTTCGGGGTGAATAATATGGGTTATGCCCATTGCCTCCAATACCGTTTGGTGTAGGGGCGAAATGGCGCGTCCTATCACCTTTTTCACATTAAGTTGTTTAAGTACTGCGGTAGCCATAATAGAAGCACCCACATCTTCACCAATAGCTACAATAGCCACATCGGTTTCTTTTAGGGGTAGGGTTCTAACTGCCTGTATATCGGTAGAATCGAGGCAAACGGTGTGGGTTATGGCATCTCGCAGCAAAGATACTTTGGTCATAGAGTTATCTACCCCTATCACCTCATGCCCCATTTCGGTCATTTTAAGGGCTAAGGCAGCGCCAAAGTTACCAAGTCCTATTATAATAAATTTCATTGTTTTTTTTGGTTTTAAGCAGCTTTAGGAGATAAAGATTTCTTCTTTTGGATAGCGATACAAATTGGTTTTGCCGTTTTTGGTGGTTAATACATTTACCATACCTATGAGCAGGGTAAGCATACCCACTCTGCCAATAAACATGGTAACAATCAGCACTATTTTACTTGCAGCAGTTAGTTTGGCGGTAATGCCCAAGCTAAGTCCTACGGTACTAAAAGCCGAAAAACACTCAAAGGCTATGTTTACCAAAGTTTCGTTGTTGTTTACGGTTAATATACTTTGATTGTTTTCTTCAAAAAAAGTTACAAAGAAAACCGAAAAACCGATGGCAATAAGTGAGAGGGCAATAATGGCAAAAGCACGCCTAACTGCCTCAGCGGGTATTTCTTTCCAGCCTATTTCTATTTGTTCTTTGCCCCTTGCTACGCTTACAAAATTAAGGGTGCCTATAGCAAAGGTAGTGGTTTTTATGCCGCCACCGGTAGAGCCGGGCGAAGCGCCTATCCACATAAGCAGTAAATAAATCATGATGGTAGGCGAAGACAGTAGCCCCATGTTTACCGAGTTAAAACCTGCGGTGCGGGGAGTAACGGAGCCAAATACCGATGTAACCAACTTGCCCCACCAGCCCTCATGCTCTGTTAGCGAGTGATTGTACTCAAAAACGGCAAATAAAACAGCGCCAAACACCAACAAAAAAAGGGTAGTATAAACCACTATTTTGGTATTGAGCGAAATAATGGGGTGAACATAATGGTAGCGTTCTGATTTGAGCAGGCGGTAAACCTTGTCCTTTACAATATTTTTGAGGTAAGTGTAATAATCAAACAAGATAGAAAAACCAATACCTCCTAATATAATAAGCACAGCAACAATAAGGTGTATATTGTAATTGTGTCTTATTGGCTCTTCGTACAAACCGTTGGTATAGGTAGAAAAACCGGCATTGCAAAAAGCCGATACCGAATGAAAAAGGGCAAAAAACAACCTTTCGCCAAAAGATGTAAAGGCGGCAGGATTGGAGCTAAAAAAAATAAGCAACGCACCAATGATTTCAATAGAAAAAGTAACAACAATAATTTTAATGAGCGTTTTAAAAACCTCGCCTATCTGCTCCACATTTATCATGTCTTTTACCATAAGCTGGTTCTGAAATGAAGAAGCTCCTTTAAAAAATAGGGCAAAAAAGTTGGTAAAAGTCATAATGCCTAAACCGCCTATTTGAATTAAGAGCATAATAATAACCTGTCCCAATCGGGTAAAATCGGTAGCGGTATCTGCCACTATCAGCCCGGTTACACATACAGCGCTGGTAGCCGTAAACAGGGCATCGGTAAAGGTGATGCGTTTGCCGGTAGTACTCATTACCTCTGCCGTAGCATTGGGCAACATGAGCAATAATGCACCTATAAAAATGATAAAAGCAAAACTAAGAGCAAAAATAAGAGCCGGGCTGTTTGTTACCTGCAAAACATTGGCGCTCCGGTTTGATATTTCTTCTATAAATACAAGCAGAATTATTACGTACAGCAGGGCATTGGTAAAAACAGTGTCGGTTTCGGCATTGTACGCCTTAAAAAAATCGGGCAGAAAAATAACGCCCAGCAAAAAAAGAAATGCCATTACCATTAACCCAAACTGCGCCCAGTTTTCTTTTACAGAAAACGACCGGTTCAGAAAAATGAGTGCATTCCGAAATAGTAAGGCAACAAAAAATATGGCTATAAATACAATGTATGCCAAAAACATGCGGCGCTCCATTTCGGGCGTACTGCTAAAACCCATGTCATACAAAGACAGTAGCAAAGCAGCAAGGCTTATCCACAACAAAGTAGCATCTACTAACCGAGTAATAACGGATTGAAAACGACGCAGTATTTTGCCGATGCGCTCCGGCGTTTTAGACCACTCCATGAAAAGGGACTACAAAATAAGAGGCAAAGGTAAAAACCTTATGGGCATACTTGTATGTTTTATAGCCAAAATCATTAAATAACCTTCGGTTTATGATTAGGCGCTATTTTGTTACCACATGCAGCAAAGAAAAAGAAGCTCATGCCGCACTGCTGCCTGCCTTAAAACGTTACACTAATGCCCGCATAACGCAGGTTTACCAACGCAGTTTGCAACAAAACGCAGGATTTATCATTTTATCGGGCAAATTTGGGTTACTTTTACCACATCAACCCATTCCTTGGTACGACGAAGCGCTTACTTCCCTCAAACTGCCCGATTTATTGCCCATCATTACCAAACAATTACAGCAATGGCAACCTGCCGGTATTACCTTTTTTGCCAAAAATCATCTCGTTTTTCCCGATTGGGAGCCCTATTACCATGCTATTTACCTACCCTGTACCCAATTAAACATACCTTTTGAGCATCGGCTTATTTACTAAAACGGCAAAACTATGGTGTAGCTTGGGCAATACGATTTTATACATAACCTGCCATGTGCTAAAACCCCTTGCCAATTGCCGGTGTTAATGCAGTTATTGCCCCATAACTACCGTTTTACATACACTCACTACTACCCCGCCATGCCATTTTACCCTGCCGATGCGCGCAATTTTTTATCTAAACTTACCCCTAAGCGGGTTTGGAATGTGGTAAAAATTTTGTCGTCTTATTATGCTGCCAAATTAACAAAGAAGCCCTACCAATGGGGGCTGCCGTTTAATATATCGTTTGAGCCCACTACTGCCTGCAATTTGCGCTGCCCTGAGTGCCCCAGTGGTTTGCGTTCTTTTACCCGCCCTACGGGTATGCTGCGCAAAGATTTTTTCAGAGAAACGGTAAATGAGCTTGCCGATACGCTGGTGTACCTGTATTTTTATTTTCAGGGCGAACCGTATTTAAATCCCGATTTTTTAGGCATGGTGCAATATGCCGCCAAACGGGGCATTTATACCGTAACCTCTACCAACGGACATTTTCTTACGCCCGAAAATGCCCTAAAAACGGTAGAATCGGGCTTAGACCGCATCATCATTTCTATTGACGGCGCTACACAAGAAACTTACCAAGCCTATAGGATAGGCGGCAAATTAGACAAGGTGCTGCAAGGCGCTCAAAATTTGGTTAATTGTAAACACCAACTGAAATCAAAAACGCCCCATATCATTTTTCAGTTTTTAGTAGTGCGCCCCAATGAGCATGAAATAGAAAGTGTGCAGCAAATAGCCAAGCAAATAGGGGTTGATGAGGTAAAACTGAAAACTGCCCAAGTATATGACTATGAACACGGCAATCCGCTCATTCCTACCATTGACCAATACTCGCGCTACCAAAAACAGCCCGATGGTACTTATACCATTAAAAACAAACTGCTCAACCACTGCTGGAAACTTTGGCACTCTTGTGTTATTACTTGGGACGGGCGCATTGTGCCCTGCTGTTTTGACAAAGATGCCCAGCACCAATTGGGCGACCTGAAACAGCAATCGTTTGCCCAAATCTGGCACAGCGAGCCTTATAACCGTTTTAGGCGCGCCATTTTAAAATCGCGCAAAGAAATTGATATTTGCGCCAATTGTTCAGAGGGCACTAAGGTGTGGGCATAATGGGTTTACGGTGGTTGTGGTTATGCCCGGCTCAGCATTTGTAGGTTTCCGCCGTTATTACTCGCCGCTTCCTGCTTCGGCAACCATTCTAAATCCTATGTTATGGTAAGCATAGTTGGCAGCGCCGTTGTCGGTAAAAGATATTAGGCACCGGTTGGGTTGGCTGCTCCAACTGCCGCCACACATAACCTTGTGCAGAGCCAGTAGGCTGCTTGTCCACTCCCACACATTGCCGGTCATATCGTACAAGCCGTAGGCATTGGGTTTTTTCTGTTTTACGGGTTGCACCTGTCCGCCGCTATTGCTTTCATACCAAGCCACTTCGTTTAGGTTATTGCTGCCGGCGTATTGGTATAATTCGCCACCTTGTGCGGCAAACTGCCATTCGTCTTGGGTAGGCAGCCTTCCTCCCATCCACTTGCAAAAAGCCTCGGCATCAAGGGCGGTTATGCCGGTAATGGGCAGTGTGGTGTTGGTTTCTGCCATGCCCACCTGTTTGTAAAACGGATTGCTGCCGGTGTGTATGTGGTATATGCTGCCTTCTTTCAGCCACTCGGGGTAATTGGCATTGGTAGCTTTGCAAAATGCCAAATACTGCCCAATGGTAATTTCGGTTTCGCTCATGCGCAGATTTTTACCCGGTATGGGTACCATGCGAATGAACGGCTTGCCCAAAACCCCCACGTTAATGCCCGGGGTTATTTTGGGTGATGGTGGCAGCAGCCACTCCTTTGCCGTATCCCAAAGCATACTTACCCCTATTCCTACGCCAAATAATACTGCCATTACACCTATAATGGCTGCCCAGTAAGCAAAAGTACTTTCGGTTTCATCGGGCTGGGGTTCTGCTTTGGGTTGTTTTGGTTTAGCAGTAGTTTTTGGTTGGGTTTTGCGCTTTTGGGGTTTTTCAATTATGGTTGCTAATTCTTCGGTTTTGTCCTCTTCGTTGTGGTTGGTGTTTATCGGGTTAATGATGGTGTCCATTTCGGCTTCGGCAAATAGGGGCGGCGCTATTATGGATAGTAGTTCTTCGGCTTTTTGGGGGCGCTTATTTCGTTCAAAAGTTAGCGCCTGTTGCACGGCTTTTTGCACGGGCTGTGGTATAAGGTGAAGCAGCGGGGGAGTGGGTTTAGTAAGCAGCAGTTGGTAAAACCGAGCCTGTCGGGTTTCATCGCTGCCCTCGTGGGAAAGTTTAAAGGGTAGTTCGCCGGTATAAAGCTGGTAGGTAAGCACGCCCCAGCTCCACAAATCGGTATTTTTACCAATGGTTTCTGAGCCGCCCAATTGCTCCGGCGAGGCATAGTATAACGAACCGCCCACAAACGAATTGTCTGTATCATTTCCCGATTGTGCTTTGAGGGCTTTGGAAATACCAAAATCGGTAATTTTGGGTATGTAGGTATGCTCTCCTTTAATGGTAGCCTCAGCCATTAGTATATTTTGCGGCTTCAAGTCGCGGTGTATAATGCCATTTTTGCCACAATTGTTGTGCAGGTGCATTACACCTTGCAGTATTTGGGTGGCTATACTTAGTTTTTCTGCATCAGACAGGGCGGTTTTGGTAAACAACTGTTTCAGGTTGCCCAGCGCATAATAATCCATAATGGCATAGTCAAACCGGCTATGGGCAACCTTAATGCGGTAACAGGCTTTGTAATAGGCAATGTTTGGGTGAGGCGGTATTTGTTCTTTTACCAATTTTGCCTCCTCCATAAGGGTATAGCTTATGCCCTCGCCTTTAACCTCACTGGCTTTAACGGCTACGTTTCGGGTACGCAGCGTATCGGTGGCTACAAATACTTTGCCAAAACCGCCCTCTCCTATGGCATCGGTTTCCTCGTCAAAGGCATAGTATCGTTTCAGCTCTTCATAGGTGGTTATGGTTACTGACATAGGCGGTTAGGGGCTTATTTTACCGGTGGTTTACGTGGCAAATATACACCTTTTGGCTGTAATTAAGGGCAGCAAGGCACAATAACCGGTTTTGGGCAAACCGGTTAGAAATTGGCAGAAGTTTATTTACTCGGCAAATCGGGGGTCTTTAATAAACTGGGGGTCGGTTAGGGTTTTAAGGAAAGCGATGATTTTGGTCTGTTCCAGTTCGGTCATGGGTATGCCGGGTGTGCCATCGGGTTGTATGAGGAGGGAGTCTAAGGTTTGGGAGGGCAGAACGCCGCCGGCATAGTGTTGTAACACTGCTTCTAAGGTGCCTATGCTGCCGTTGTGCATATAGGGGTAGGTATATTGCAGGTTTCGGAGCGAGGGCACTTTAAATTTACCTGTATCATTGGGGTTAAGGGTTACTAAAAAACGCCCTTTATCATCGTCAAAACTATCTTTAATGCCGTTGTTTCTGAAAGAGAAATCCGAAAACAAATCGGTAGCATGGCAGGTGTTGCACTTTTTTTCTTTAAACAGTTGCAGCCCCTCCAATTCATCGGGCGTAAGGTTGCCACCGGCTTCGTTTCGCACATATTTATCATAGCGCGAGTTGGCAGAAACCAACATTGCCATAAACTGCGATAGGGCTTTGGTAAGGGTTTGGGTGTTTATTTCATCGGAGCCAAAGGCATCGGTAAACATTTTGCGGTAGGTTTGCTGTCGTTTTAGTTTAACCATCAGGTTGGGCAGTTGCTCGTCCATTTCTACGGGGTTCTGAATGGCGTTTAGTCCGGTAAAATCGAGGTTATGTACGCCGCCGTCCCAGAAAAAGGTAGTATGCCAAACCATGTTCATAACTGCGGGGGCATTTCGGATACCCAATTTATCTTCAATGCCGTGGCTTACCGGGTGTGCTGCGTTTGAAAAAGCGGCGGTTGGTATATGGCAAAAACCGCACGATACTGAGCTATCGCGCGAGAGTATGGGGTCGAAAAAAAGTTTTTTACCCAGTGCAAAACCTTCGGGGGTAATGGGGTTGGTATCTGTGTTGTAAACGGGTTGTGGAAAGTTGGCGGGTAAAAACAAGCTAATATCGGGTTGGTTATCTTCGGGTTTACAAGAGGTGATAAAGGTTGTAAATGCCAGCCCAAATAGGAGCGCAATAAGTTTTATGTATTTGATTTTCATTTTTTTAGTTGATTGAACGGTAAAGAAAATGGTACAAAACAAAAAGCCGCCGATATTTGCCAAAAAACAAATACCCGACGGCTTTTTTGGGGCAATATACCTGCCATACTGATGCCCTTATGCTAAATTGGGGTTGCTTTTATGGAGGGAAATTTCTTCTGCCGGGGGCGGCTGTTTAGTCGTTATGAATATGGTCAAGACTAAACATATCGGCATAATTATTGGCAATACTGGTAGAAAAGGGTGCAAACATTACATTAGAATGTTCGGCTACACTAAGTACGTTAGGCGTTTTAAACACTTCCAGCACATCGGCATAAATATGTACTTCGGGATGGCTGTCTTTTGATACGCTTGCCTTTTCGTTCATTGAAGAGGCAACCGATATGTTTTTGATATTGTTGATAGTGGGGCTGCTGTAACCACCAAAACCGCCTATGTGGTAAAAGAACAGATTGCCGGCTTCTGTAGATGCGGGCGAGGTGCCTTCTACTTTTACAAAAATATAACCACTGTTCCACATCCAGTACATACCTTGTGCATCGCCGGCGGGGTCTAAAGCACCGGTGCGTTGGCTAATATCGGAGGCGCTTTTTAAGCTATCAACGCCCAATAAAAATTCAACGCCTACGTAGTCGCCGCCGGGTACATTTTGCAGGGTAATTTCTTGGCTTGCAGGGGTATCGCCTTTAACCAAAAAGTAGGAGTTAGGCACTTCATAAGTAGTACCATCTGCTTTTTTGAGTTTAAGATTGCTAACGTAGTAATTAAAAGTAGAAAAGGTTACGCTTTCGCCGGCAGCATTGGTGTATGCCTGTCCAAAATTGAGCTTGCTGTTTCCGGCACGATTTTCAAAGTGCAGGGTAAGCGGACCGGGCGTAACTTCGTCATCTTTGTCGCAGGAGGTAATGCCAAACATGGCAAAAAGGGTTGTAAGAGCAAAAACGAATGAAAGTATTTTTTTCATGATGGATTTATGTTGAAGAAAAAGGTGAAATTGGTTAAAAATGAAACAAATTGGTACGGCTACCCACAATTATGGGCAGCAAATTATACTTTACAAGCATAAGTTATGCTTGCCAATAACTACGTGGTTATGATTAATGTGGCGTTAGGCGCACTGCCATACAGCAGGCACGTTATGGCATGTACCCATAAACAGCAATTTTCCGGCTAAAACAGAGAAATTTAGGATTGACTATTATATGGGGCTATCCAAACAGTCAATTAGGTGTGCTGCGCCGGTGGCGGGTGAAATATGGCTGCCATAAAGCCCGATGTTAAAAGGGGCTGATTAGTAGGGTAGGATAGGGCAGGTATAAATTGCGCAGGTATTTGTTTAAGTTGCAGTTGTTGTATGGAGCCAAAAACATCTAAGTTTACCTCTTTTAAGAGGGCGGTATTGTGGCGCGTATTTTGCTCCGATTGTTGTAATTGTTTTTCAAGGTAACACTTGCCCTTGCACTGCATTTGGGGCTTGTCTTTATTTTGGCAAAGGGTGTTGGCAATGTAGGATTGTTTTACGGAAAACGCCAAGTTTACGAGCCACATAGTATTACTACTTAGTAGCAATACCGCACTAAGTAATAATAAAATGAGCCTATTTAAGACAAGTTTCACACATCAAAGATAGCGCTTTGGCACTAAATATCAAAAGAAAGTACAAAAATTTTATCGGGACTATTTTTGCTGGGCTATATTGCGCAAACTGTTTTTAAGGTATTCAATGGTATTGATTTGTTTTTTCAGGTCGAGTGAGAGTTTATTTTGTTCTTCTTTGTTTTGGTTGAGCCGCAACTCAGCACGTTCTAAAGAGGCTTTAAGGTCAATAATTTCGGCTAAAATATCTTTTTCGGTATTTTTTTGGGTAATGCGTTGTTTATCTAAGGCAAGGAGTTGTTTTTCTTCGGCGGCAAGTTTTGTGCTGATACCTTTTGCCGATTCGCTAATGGCAAAATCGGTTAGCATACGTTTAATGGCGTTCACCTTAGCCTCCTCCGATTTAGCCGTTACGTAGTTATTTCCGCCCATATCTATTTGCACTTTCACATAAGCGCCATTGGGGTAGCCTTCTATTTTGGAGTAGATATTAACCGGGTCATCACTCACACCTATTATATAAGCGCGTCCGGTGTAATATTCGGCTTTAGTGCCTTTGGTTTTACCGCCGTAGTTTTTGAGGTATTTGAGCCATGATTTTTCCACTTTTACCGGGTCGCCCGAAGGGATATTTACCCTAAAAGTAGGACCCTGATGGGCGTAAATGGTTTCAAAATTTTCGGCAAACTCAATTTTGGGCAGTTCGGGCATGGGTTGAAGCAGCGCAATAGAGTCGGCAGGAGCGGGTTTATTGGTTGCTTGTACCGGAGTGGGGTTTTGGGCTGGCAACTGCTGTGTTTGAGCATGCACTAATGATTGGTTAAAAAGAAAAATGCTAATGGCAACCTTGCACAGTGTTCTTAGTGTTGTTATGGTGTGTTTGTTCATATTTTGAGGTTAATTGAGTTAAATGAGTTATTAGTGGGCAATGGAAGTAAATCCCCACATTTATCGGGTACTATTTACTTTCAAAGTACAAATTACAGTTAAAAAAAAGTTTTTTTCAAATTTTTTGGCTGAAATTTGTGGTAAATAGTAAAAAAAGGGGGCTTTAATTTTGTGAATGGTCAGATTCCAGTATTTCTTTAAACTGCGAAGCTACAATAGTGCTAATAATAGTAGTTATGCCCGATAAGGCAGCCCAAATGCCGTTTTGTACTTCGTTTATTTGAAACTGCCCCTTTACTAAGTAGTAAATAACAAATGGCAGTACTGCGGTAGTAATGCCTACTACTAATGCGCCTATTACCTTGCGAAAATGCTGAATTACCATTGAAATAAACAAAAAACCCAAATAAAATACAGGCGGCAGCAGCAGTATGCCCACAGCAAAAGGAATATACCAACTTTGAACATAATGTTGCACACCACCGGCTAAGGCATGGCTGCCCATAACCAAAATTAATAACAATAATACAAACAAACTATTGAGCGAGGTATAGGCTAAAATGTAACGCAATTGGTATGCGCGCATATACCCAAAATAGCTTTTATCAACCGCTATATTTATAGGGTTTAGTATTTTATTTTGCAGAGCATTTATTCTGTCGGCAAACCGCTGATAGATGGTTGCTGATACGGTGTTGGGGTCGATGGCATTTAGAGATATTTCCGACATTTTATAATTGTGGGTTATATACCAAAGGGCTGAGAGTAAAAAGTTTAACCCCACTACTACCTGAAAAACGGTTAGCAACTGCACCCATTGAGCCAAATAAGCGGCAATGAGGCATAACCCAATGAGTTGAAAAAATTTCAAAAATGGCATCATCAGTAAATATCCGTACTGTAATTTGAGGGGTAATAACCTAAATATGAGGTTATCTGTATGGCGTGCATTTTCAAAAGTATCTTTACCCTCGCCCACTTTCAGTATTTTGGTTTGCCACAGCTCCTGCCATTTTTCTTCTATATTTACACCGGACTGCTTATATTGCTCTTCAAACAATTGGTAGTACCTCTCTTTAAATATAGCTTCGGTTATATCATTATCTAATTCACAAAACTGTTTTGCTTGTTCGCGGTCGGTTTCTTTGAGGTCAATGCGCACCCGAGAGGTCAGCCTAAGCATGGTAAAAAAGTTGTGCTTGTCTAACCCCCCTAATCTGCCAAAAACCGGATTGCCAAACGCAAAAGATGCAAACCTTGTATATAGGTACCGCATAAAAACAGAGGAGTAAACAAAAGCAATGATTATCAATACAACTGTTAATACCACCGATAACACTACCCCTGCCGTATTCCGAAATGCCCAACTTACTGTGGCTATGCCCACCAATATCCACAATACATCACCTACCACAAGCGCAACCGGATGTAAAAAAAGGTAGTAAAATGCCGTGGTAAGGCGCTCTGCAAGTCTTTTCTGTTTGGGGGCAACCGCATATATGCCTATTTCTTCGTTTATATCGTTCATAAAACAGTATTTTATTAGCCAAAGCTATTGATTTTTAGGTTACCGGAAAAACTTTTAGTCATTTTTTTGCAATTTCAATACCTGTTGTCAATTAATAGAGCTATTTGTTGACTGTATTTAGTTTTTTGTGCTGAATTTTTGCACATTAACCCATACTAAACTATAATAATGCCAACTCCTGTTCATACCATCGGGCTCCAAATTACAGCAGTAGTTATCTCCGCAATCTTATATTATTACCTATTTTTCATATCTATCAGAAGCCTTACTCTTTTTCCGGCAGTATTGTTTGCCGGTTTATTTCTGTTACATGCCCTACTCTACCGCCTTTCTACCCAATATCGCCCTTTGTTTTTTATAGCGCTATTAAGCGCCATCGGTTTTAGATTGCTGGCGCTGTTTGCCATTCCCAACCTATCAGACGATTTTTATCGGTTTATTTGGGACGGACGTTTGCTGGCTTCGGGCATAAACCCTTATGCAGATTTGCCCACTGATTTTATGAACGGCTCACTTAACCTACCCCAAGGTATTGATTGCCTGCTTTATGAACAACTCAACTCCCCTCTGTACTACACAGTTTACCCACCTGTTTGCCAATTTATTTTTTGGGTAAGCGCTGTTTTAGCGCCAAACAGCATACCGGGTGCAGTATTTATAATGAAACTCTTCTTGCTACTTTGCGAACTGGGTAGTATTGGGCTGCTCTACCGCTTACTAACGTGCTATGGCTTACCTGTTCATCGGGTTCTGCTGTATGCCTTAAATCCGATGGTTATTGCCGAGGTAATGGGTAATATTCACTTTGAAGGGGCAATGTTGTTTTTTTTGCTCGTTATGGTGTATTCGCGGTTAGTAGTTAAAAATATCCCAATTTCAGCTGTGGCAATGGGGTTGGCTGTTTGTTCTAAACTAATTCCACTCATTTTTATGCCATTTATGCTGCTTACCGTGCGCCCCAAAACGGCTTTAGTGTATAGCGCCGTAGTTGGATTAGTTATGGGCATCTGTTTTCTGCCTTTTTTGAGCGGGGAAGTGGTAAATGCCCTTGTTTCCAGCAGCGCCCTATACTATAACAAATTTGAGTTTAATGCCGGCATTTATTACCTCCTACGTCAGTTGGGTTATTGGTTATATGGCTACAACATCATAGCATGGTTGGGCAAGGTAATGGCGCTATTATCGGTATTGGTTATACTCGCCACTTCCTTTTGCAACAAGCAGGTTAGGGGCATGGGGGTTATTGGGGTACTATTGTGGATTTATGCTTCCTACATTTTGTTTGCTACCACCGTTCACCCTTGGTATATTGTACCCTTAGTTGCTTTTTGTTTATTTACCCCATACCGGTATCCGGTTGTTTGGTCGGCAATGGTATTACTCAGCTACAGTGCCTACTACCACAACCGCTACACCGAAAACCTGTATTTAGTAGCTTCAAGCTATTTGGTTGTAATGGTGTTTATGTTGTGGGAAGTGTGGGGTAAACCACTTGCACAAACAACTAAAATAGCAAAAGGGTAGTTATCTTTGTGCCAATAAGGCTAAATACAACTTATAGCAGGCTGCTTGAAATGCAGCATTTAAACGGTTTATCCGGTTTATTGTTTTTGCCTCACCAAGAAATGTTCAGATGATAGGCGCTGATATAGAAATTGCCATAGAATTTTTGTTGCAAAACCAATTGGTAGCCATACCCACCGAAACAGTGTATGGATTGGCAGCCAATGCCCTATCAGCAGAGGCGGTGGTGCGTATATTTGAGGTAAAAAACCGCCCATTTTTTGATCCACTCATTGTGCATACAGGCAGCCTTGCCCAAATAACCCAACTAACAGAGCAAATTCCGGACAAAGCATGGCAATTAGCCGAAAAACTGATGCCCGGACCGATTACCCTTTTACTGCCCAAAAAACCGATAATCCCAGATTTAGTTACCAGTGGCTTGCCCGATGTGGCAGTACGCATACCGGCACATCCGCTCACTTTGCAACTACTTACTGCCCTACCCTTTCCGTTGGCAGCGCCCAGCGCCAATCCGTTTGGCTACGTAAGCCCCACTACTGCCCAACACGTACAAGACCAATTGGGCGATAAAATTCCCTATATTCTAAATGGCGGAGCCTGTTCGGTAGGCATAGAATCTACCATTATCGGGTTTAGCGAGCCCTCACCTACCATTTACCGCATTGGCGGCATTAGTGTAGAAGAAATTATGTCTATCGTTGGTGAGGTTAATGTTCAAACCCACTCTGCCTCCAATCCTAAGGCGGCAGGCATGTTGCAAAGCCATTATGCACCCCTAAAGCCTTTGATTTTGGGCGAAATTGCCGATATGTTGCCCTTATACCCGATAGAACAAGTGGGCATTTTGTCTTTTTGTACCGATTATGGCGCACCCAACCAAATCATTTTATCTAAAAACGGCAATCTTGCAGAATCTGCCCGAAACTTATTTGCAGCGCTGCGACAGTTTGATACCATGCCGGTAACCCTTATTCTTGCCGAGCCGGTACCCAATACGGGCTTAGGTAGAGCCATAAACGACCGTTTAAGGCGTGCCGCTGCACCGGTTAGTCATTAAGCAAACTATGTTCGTCATTCGTTGGCATTACTCACTTTGGTTCACTCCTACTCTATTGCATGCTTTGGTTATCGCCACCACCCAGAATCCATGATGGCATCATGCACTTTTTCGGGCACCAAATAGCGGATTGATTTTTTTTGCCGCAACAGTTCGCGTATATAGGTGGACGATATTTCTATCATTGGCACTTTTAGCCTTTGTACATTGGGCAATTCTGTGTATAACACCGGCTCGTGGTTCACGCGCGGAAACACCAGTAAGTTGTAGTACTTCAATATGGCTTCATAGTTTTTCCACTTATGGAAATGCTCCATGTTGTCCTCGCCTATAATTACCCAGAATGCATAGTTGGGATATTTTTCTTGCAGGTAGGTTAAGGTGTTAATGGTGTACGAGGGTTTGGGCAGCATAAACTCTATATCGGAAGCTACTAACCGAGGGTTGTTTTCTATAGCTAATTGCACCAAGTGTAGCCTGTCGTACTGATTTAGCAGCGTTTTTTTTTCTTTTAGCGGATTCTGTGGCGAAACCACCAACCAAACCTGATCTATATGGGCATAGTTTGCCACTGTTTCGGCTATAATTAGATGCCCCAAATGTATGGGGTTAAAAGAACCAAACAACAAACCTATTTGTTTCCGATTTACACTCATGGTCAATATCAATTGAAGAATTGCAAATTTAAGCAGTTCTGTACTTATTTGCCCCTTTACAGGCAAGATTTCACCCATCCTGTTCGTTTTAAATCAGCATTACTCAACCAAAAAAGCAACACTGCTCTGTATCAGAACATGAAAAACCCAACCACCCTATTTGCCTTCTTTTTTGCTTTATTTTTCTTGCCTGCACCCACATCAGCGCCATTTGAATTAGATTGGTGCTACCAGCGTACCCTTTCATGGGACGATTTTTGGGGAGCGCCCGACCCGTACAGCCGTTATTCAGCTATTTCCTCTACCTACTTACAGGAAAAACACAAATGCGAGGTAAACAATAAATTCACCTACTCAGTAAGGTCTGTTTTTGTAAAAACATCTTCGTGGAGTACTGATAAAAAATCAGCCTCTCTCCTACACCATGAACAAGTACATTTTGACCTAACCGAACTACATGCCCGAAAACTGCGCAAATTATTTGCCGATTTACCCTATCCTTGCTATTTACCCACTAAGGCAATTAAATTCAAGATAGACAGCCTTTACGATGAACTGGAAAAAGCCCACCGGTTTTACGACCGTGATACCTACCACGGGCTTTATAGCAGCAAACAAGAAAAATGGGACAATCTGGTAGCTATGGGTTTACAATCTTTAGAAGACTTTGCCTGTAGTCCCTAAACCGCATTATGTTTCACGTGAAACATACCGATTTAGATTGGACTGCCAAACTTTTATTCTCTTACCTTATCAAAGACATCAGTTAGCTCCTCCCACAAAAAAAACCAATTTCTCGTCCAATCAACACCCATTGTTCCACGTGAAACAAAAGTAAAACCCTAAAACAAAGAAGTCTAACATTGTGCTTCTGGTGAGCATTCAGAAATACAATGTTTCACGTGAAACACAACAAGTAAGGAAAAGGGTTAGTGGCTAAAATTGAAAAATAAGCCCAAAATACCTAATTTTGCACAACAAACAAAACACCATGTTTAAAGAGTATGATGTAGTAGTAGTGGGCGGTGGGCATGCGGGGTGCGAAGCGGCAGCAGCAGCAGCAAATTTAGGCTCATCAGTTTTGCTCATCACCATGAATATGCAGGTAATAGGGCAAATGTCGTGCAATCCGGCAATGGGAGGTGTGGCAAAAGGGCAAATAGTGCGCGAAATTGACGCTTTGGGGGGATATTCAGGCATAGTAACCGATAAAACCATGATTCAGTTCAGGATGTTGAACCTATCTAAAGGTCCGGCAATGTGGAGCCCAAGAGCGCAAAACGACCGTATGTTGTTTGCTGCTGAATGGCGTTACATGCTCGAAAATACCCCAAACTTAGACTTTTGGCAGGATATGGTTACAGAGCTATTGGTAAAAGAGGGTAGGGTAATGGGGGTAAAAACCAGCCTTGGGCTTGAAATTCCGGCAAAAGCAGTGGTACTGACTAATGGTACGTTTTTGAACGGACTGATTCATATTGGAGAGAAAAATTTTGGCGGCGGCAGGGCAGGCGAGAGGGCAGCACACGGACTTACCGCTTGCCTGACTGCATTGGGCTTTGAATCGGGAAGAATGAAAACCGGCACCCCGCCACGCGTGGACGGAAGGTCGTTAGACTACTCCAAAATGGAGGTGCAAGACGGCGATTATCCTGCCGGTAAATTCTCTTATACCGATACGCCTAAGTTGGAGAAACAACGTTGTTGCTGGATTACCTATACCAATGATGAAGTACATGATATTTTGCGCACCGGCTTTCACCAATCGCCCATGTTTAGCGGACGCATCAAAGGCATTGGTCCGCGCTACTGCCCATCAATAGAAGATAAAATAGAACGCTTTGCCGAAAGAGAACGCCACCAAATTTTTGTAGAGCCCGAAGGGTGGAATACCGTAGAAATTTATGTAAACGGCTTTTCTACCTCACTACCCGATGATGTGCAGTTTAAAGCTCTTCGTAAAATACCCGGATTTGAAAACGCCAAAATGTTCAGACCCGGTTATGCCATTGAGTACGATTATTTTCCGCCCATTCAGTTAAAACACACCTTAGAAACTAAATTAGTGGACAACCTCTATTTTGCAGGGCAAATAAACGGCACCACCGGCTACGAAGAAGCAGCCTGCCAAGGATTAATGGCAGGTATTAACGCCCATCTGAAAATAGCAGAACAAGAACCGCTAATTTTAAGCCGCTCCGATGCCTATATTGGCGTGCTTATTGATGACCTCATTAATAAAGGCACTGAAGAGCCTTACCGTATGTTTACCTCCCGAGCCGAATACCGCATTTTGCTCCGCCAAGATAATGCCGATATTAGACTTACCCCAATTGGTTACCGTATAGGTTTGGCAAGCCAAGAGCGTTATGACCGAATGACACGCAAAAAAGAACAAGCATCGGCTATTTTAGAGTCTTTTCAGCAAATTAGTGTTTACCCCGAAGAAGTGAACGGATTGCTTGCCGCCTGCGAAACCCCACCAATTAAACAAAAGACAAAACTGCTGAGTATATTACTGCGTCCGCAAATTAGCATTGCCCAACTGCAAACTATACCCAAGATTGCCCAGCTTTTAGAAAAATTTGACCCCGAAGCTATTGAACAGGCAGAAATTAACGCTAAATACGAAAGCTACATAGCCAAAGAGAAAGAAATGGCAGACAAACTGAATAGGCTGGAAGCTATTAAATTAGATGCCAATTTTGATTACAACAAACTACCTGCTTTGTCATCTGAGGCACGCGAAAAATTGGGTAAAATTAAACCGCTTTCATTGGGGCAGGCAAGCCGCATAAGTGGCGTATCTCCTTCGGATATATCGGTGCTGATGATTCACATGGGTAGATAGTTGGTTGAAAAGAGTAAAACTGTTTACTCTAAACCGCTAATAGCAAGTAATTTTTGGATATGGCTTTCAAAGGTAAAATGTTGCCGATAATAATTTGCCAATAGCTCTTTATTGAGTAGGTTAGGATTCTGTATCAGAAAAAGCAGTTTTTGAGCTAATGCTTGTTTGTTGCCCTTAGGAAAAACATAACCGGTTACACCATCAGTAATTACCTCGGGCAACCCGCCTGCATCGGAACAAAGAACGATTTGCTCCTGCATCAAGGCTTCTATGGCAACCATGGGCAACCCCTCAGAAAGAGAAGGAATTACTACTAACCGGCAAAGTTTCATAAAAGAAAGCAACAACAAATTGGGCATAGTTCCGGTGAAAACAAAAAAATCTACCAATTTTTTTGCCCGAAGTTGTTCTTTAATAGTATGTTCAAGCTCTCCACTTCCGGCAAGCACTACTTTTAATTGTGTGGGTGTAACTTGTAACTGTTTTACCACTTCCGCAAATGCCTCTATAAATAGTAAATGTCCTTTTACAAGTTTTAAACTCGCCGGAAATAAAATTAAGTAGGTGGGCAATTTTATGTTGTTGTTATGGCAGTAATGTAAAGCAGCACGGCTGTTTACACCACTGAAAGGCACGGCATTATACAGCACCTTTGGATTGCGAAGGTATAGCCGACTTGCTATGTTTTGCTTTACCGCCTCCGAAACGCATATTGCCATATTGTCAAACCAGTAAGCCATACAACTGTTGAACAGGTTAAACAGGTATTTACTTGCCGTATTGGTAGGACTGTGCTCATACACTAAGGAGTGGTGGTAGGTGATAAGATTAAATATAGGCGAAAAAGTTAGTTTTTGCCATAGTTTTACCCACCGCATTAAGTAGTGAGAAAGGGGTAAGTGGGCAAAAACATGGGTAATATGGTGTTGCTTTATGTATCTAAATAATTGGCGGGCAACTGAAAAGAAACCCACAACAGATGCCGTTTTAATATAAACGTATTTCCAATTTAAATACATCAGATTTTTAATGCCTGCATCGGGAAAAATTTCAGTACCATCACAACTACCTAAAACGATTAAATGAATGTTGTACCCCATTGAATGTAAATAATTCAACTGGTGTATGCTGTGTATTTCTGCTCCTCCTACCTGAAGAGAAGGTAAAACAAATAAAATATGCGGTTTTCTTAGGGACATTTAGAAGTTAGTAGCTTTATTAAAAGGCAAATAACAACAGGTGTTTAATAATAGCAGCAGTCCGTTTTCTGAAAATACGCTGGGGTTTTGCCGCTAAGGACTTACTGAGAAAGTATAAAATTTTAGTAAACTCCTTTTTGGAAAGGGCTAAATGTAGGGCTATGTATGAATATGCCTCGTACTCCAAAAAGGGTATGGCATTGGGAAATGTGGCGGTAAGCTGAGGGTTGCCGGCAGCAAGTTGTAAAAAGGTAAGTTGCCTGTTTATCAGCTTTTGGGGGTTCATGGTCAACACACTCCTATCGGGGTGCTGGATAATAGAATGGGAAACCTTTGGCGAACAGTATATAGGATACCGGCAAGCAAGGCGCAACCAAAGCTCATAATCTTCTGACCCTGAAAGTGTTCTGTTTTCTGAAAAAAGGTTGGTAAGGGCAATATCTCTGCGCACCATTACACCACTGCAAGCCATTATATTTCCTTGTGTTATTAGAGCAGTATTGAGTGTCAATAAATTGGGGTCAAATCCACTCGCCATTATAATATGTGTATCGGTACGCACCTCAAAATTGGAAGCAAAAACTTGTGGGAGGTTTAGTTTTTCTAACCATTTGAATGCCTCTGACAGAAAAAAGGGATAAACATAATCGTCTGAATCTAAAAAGGAAACATATGCCCCATGTGCATTTTTGATACCTGTATTTCGTGCTGCGCCTCGTTCTTTGTTTTCCTGTTTAATAAATTGTATTCTTTTATCGGGAATAGAATTTACTACACTTACAACGTCATCGGTACTACCATCGTCCACCACAATTATTTCGAAATTGGAATAATCCTGCGCCAAAACGCTTTGTATTGTAGCTTTTAGCAAATTAGCCCTATTGTAAACCGGAATAATAATGGAAAATAACATGGTCTAATTTTGGTTATATAATTGAATCAATTTTTGGGTCATTTTAGTTAAGGTAAAGTGTTTATGCACATCATTGTTTCCGTTTTCGGCAATTTTGTTTCTAAGTTCAGAGTCGGTTAAAATTCTTTTTATTGCTTCTGAAATAGAATCTACCTCATCAAACGGAACCACCAAAGCATTATGTTCATGGACAATAAACTCGGGAGCAACGCCCGAAAGCGTAAAAACAGATGGAACTCTTGCGGCTAATGCTTCCACATACGTTTGACCAAAGGCTTCACAAGTTGCCGAAACAGGCACGTGTACATGCACATCAAAAAGGGCATACAACTCGGCAATATGTGGTTCAAAAATTATCTCGCACCGGTTTTGGGGCGGAACATGGGTGTTTAACAGTTGGGTTAGGGTGGGTTTAAACTCTCCGGTGGCATTTGCCAGTATGAGTAGGGCATTGGGATAATTGGGCAACAACCGTGCAAATGCGGCTATAATATGATGAATGCCTTTAAAGGCAGTTTGCCTTGCAATGACCCCAATTACCGGATACTTGCCGGCAGTGTTGTAGCGCAGTTGTAATTGCTGTACGGTATTTTTTTCGGGTTGTTCAAAATAGGTGAGGTTAAAGCCATGATGAATAAGGCTTATTTTTTCGGGAGAAACGCCTTCTTTTGTTTCCAAAATTTGAGCCACAGCAGCGCTAATGGCTACAATATGGGTAGCAAGGGCATTGCACCAGCGGTCGTACTTAATGCCATTGGGGGCATAAACTATGTGATAATCAGAATGGTGCCGGGTGTATATGCGGGTGGCAATACCGGCAAAAAAAGCGGCGGTTAATCCTATCAAACTTGCATCAATAAGGTGGGTATGTACAACGGCAGGTTTGGTTACAACCAAGTAACGCCAAACCTGTATGATTGCACGTGGCAGGTCTTTTTTGTTGGTGTAGGTTATAGTGTGGCAGGTTATGTTGTGGGCAGTCAAAAATTGGGCTAAGGCAGTATTTTTTTCGCCCAATAATACAAAGTGCAGTTCAAACTCATCTTGGAGTGAGGCGGCTGTCCACTCAAAACCTAACGATTTGTTGATGTGTGAAATTATATAACAAACTTTTTTTTTCTCCATCTCTGAAAATTGACCGCCGCGTATTGGTTAGGTCAAATACTGACTTGCAAGTTTTGACCGTTAAAGTTAAAACAGTTACCAAACCGTATGGTTGAGTAGGGCAGGGTAGCGCGTGGTCTTAAAAAATACTACCTTTGCCTTATAGCTGCTGTTTCAGTCATTATAGTAAACCTATTAACCAATGTACATGTATAGGAAAACCAACCCACTTTTGCTCTTTGTTGTAGTCAACTTATTGCTTTTATCTGTTAGCGCCTGGCTTTACGCCCAACCCGCCGGCAATAGCAAGCAATTTTATGTGGTAATAGCCGGCGTTTCTATTTACAACAATCCCAGCGCCAACCTTGTGTATGCCGACACCGATGCTACCGAGTTTTACAAACAAATGCGCGGCATGGGCATTCCCGAAGCCAATATAACCCTGCTTACCAACCAAAATGCCACCCGCACTAATATCATTCAGGCAATGGAAAGCCTCTATCCTAAAGCCCGTTCTGCAGACGAAATTATTTTTTACTTTTCGGGGCACGGCGATAAAGGTTTCTTTTTACCCCACGACCTGCCCAACCTGCTTTACCATACCGATGTAAAAGCTGCATTTAAAAAAAGCAAGGCTGCTACCAAACTTATTTTTGCCGATGCCTGTTTTAGCGGCAGCATAAAAGCCCTGCCCACACAAGCTGCCATGCCCCAAACCGAAGCCGATACCAAAACGTATTATAAAGACCTTGCTTCGGGCGGCGTTAATGTGGCTGTTTTTGTTTCGTCTCGGAATAACCAAGTTTCAAAGGAAACAAGCCTGCATAAGGGCGGCATTTTTACCTACTACCTGCTTCATGCCTTTAAAGGTAAAGCTGATTTAGATGCCGACAAATTAGTAACCCTATACGAAACCTATAAGTATGTTTCGGATAACGTAAAACGCGATACCTATCAGGAACAAATACCGGTTATGTTTGGCAAGTTTAACCCCACTCTGCCCATAGTAAGAGTAAAACAATAAATGGCGTTAAGAACAAGATTTTTTACTTGTGTGCCCATATTGAACTCCGGCAAATGTAAATTTATTAAAACAACGGTATGGCGATGTAATTTTATACCGATGTTGCCATTTTTGGGGTATATTTTACCACCTTTGTACTCACATTTTTAACTTACCATATCCCAACCCGCTATGCTACCCGAAATTAAACGCCGCTTTACCCGATTGGAACAAATTTGGCAGCAATACAACAGTATTATAGACAATGCGTCTGATGTGCAGCGCCACTATAAACCTGCGCCCGATGCGTGGAATATGCTGCAAGTAGTGCAGCACATTATGGCTTCTGAAGGAGGAACGCTCAACTTTATGAACAAACGCCCACCACTTCAGCCCACGCTTTTTGATAAAATAGGTAATGCGATAAGGTCGGCGCTGCTAACGGTAGCTCTTAAATCAACCATTAAGTTTAAAGCGCCCAATGTGCCCGGACTTAGCCCCGAAACAACTAATCCGTGGGAGGAAAGCAAACCCAAATGGGAACAAATTCACCAAGGGCTGCAACAGTATTTAGAGCAGTTTCCGGCAAGTAAAATGGGCTATGTGGTGTTTAAACATCCGGCTGCCGGCAAGCTGAACATGCTGCAAACTATGGATTTTTTAGTTGAACATGCCACCCACCACCTGCAACAAATAAACCGACTGAAAGCTGACGAAAAGTTTCCGCAGTGGTAAAGCGGTGCGCCGAAAGGACTTGCCGCTTATTGTTATTTAGTGCATAAAAGCAGTAAAATCTATGCCTATGTAGTGGTATAAACTGCACAGCAAAAAAGACCAAAAGGTAAACGAAGCAAACATATACGAAAAAACCTGTAGCTTATTTTTGTAAAACGTACCGGCTATCAGTACACCCACCGGAACCGTAAGAATAAACGGCGTAAGGAGGGCAATGCCTGCCAATCCATATTTTTGACGAATGTGTACTATAAAACGGCGGCGCTTGTTTATGACCGTTTTAGTAACCGGTTTGGGCGGATAAAACCTATGCCATATTGTACGCATAGCATCGCCAAAGTAGGAAAAGAAAAAAACGCCTAACATACCTCCACCCGTAGCCAGCAATACCGATTCCCAAAAACTGAAGTTATAGCTGAAAATAAACAATATTGCCATAGCATACTTAGTACCGGCAAAACCTAATGCTATAAGAACAGCTAACGTTTGACTCATAATGATGAAGCGCTTTATATAATAAACAGTTTAACCCCTTAAAGGGTTGGTGCGGAAAAGGTTGGTTAAAAAAACTTGCGCATACTTGTAATTGGCACACACTACTCCCACATAGCTAAACGCAATTTTGCCAAAAAGTATTTGGCTTGGGGAGGATTTTTTTACATTTTTATTTTTACAAACCAACTTGGGTGGTTTTTGGGTAAAAAACAGGTTTAATTACCAATATACTACGCTGCCCAACTTTGGGTAACAACATATTGGGGTTGTTTTTTTAGATTTTATCGCACTGTACTAAAACTACTGATTAGCGCAAGTTGTGCGGCGTGGTAGGCTTGGTGAATGTTCCAAATGGCAATACAGCGTCCTTTGGTTTTAAAAAAGTCATCTAAGGGGTTTCCGTTGCCAATTCGGGTATGCGGTTCATGCCATTCGGCATTGGTAAAGTGGGTTAAAATTTGGTCGTTTCGGGCGCACACTTCTTTCCATTGCCGGCGCAGCACATCGGGTGTAGGGTAGTGGTGGGTAGGCAGCAGGGTAGAGCCTTGTCCGAACAAAGTTTCGTATTGGGGAAAAAGCCAGTCGGATTTACCTAAATACACACCCAATTCATCTTCGGATTCTATTAAATGCCCCAAAATCCAGATACCATGATTTTTGCCCGGGGCTATTGGCAGGCAGAGTTGCTCATTGGTTAATATATTGAGTGTGCCATTTACCCAGCTCACTACAATGCGCCATTGGTCGTAAAATGCGGCGGTAATATCTTGCATAATTGCACTAAGGTTAGGGGGATAAAAAAGGGGTATTAAGCGATGTTTTACTCAAAAATGGCAAGTTTTTGGGAGTAAAGCACCTTTTGGTTAAGGGTAACCTGTAGGAGGTAAATGCCCGCCACAAGAGCGCTAATGTCTATGGTTTGAGTGTCGGCACTGGTAATGGTGCGGTTTGCCACCATTTGCCCTTGCAAGGAGTAGAGCTGCACCCTTGCCTGGGTTACGGGGGCGTGCAGTTGTACGTATATTACCTCTGAGGCGGGGTTAGGAAAAACGGTGGGGGCGCTAAATTGTACCATTGGGGTGGCAGAAGTGGCGGGGCTGTTGTTGTAGAGCCAGAGGTAGGCATCTTCAAACTCGCGCGCCCAAAACCACTCGCTATGCGTGCCATCGGTCGGGGTTACATAGTGCAGCTCATCGGCAGAAAAACCGCTATTGAGCAGGGTATTATACATCATAAGCATATCGGGTATTACGCTAAATCCTTCGGAGCCTCCTGCCATAAGGTAAATGCGCATATCATACTGTTTACCTATGCTGAGTACATGGTTATAGCACTGTGCCGAAAACCAAAACGAGGGCGAAAAGATGCCGGCTTTGCCAAAAACATCTTGGTATTGAATGGCTGTGTAAAGCGATATAAGCCCTCCCATTGAGCTGCCCATAATACCGGTATGTTCTCTGCTACTGAGGGTTCGGTAGTTTGTATCTATGTAGGGTTTAAGGGTATTTACAATAAAATTGGCATAGTCATCGCCGTCGCCGCCTCCGTAGGTGGGGTTTACCCAGGGCGAGTACTCGTTTATGCGTTGTGTGCCGCCATTGTCTATGCCTACCACAATAAGCCCATAGTTGCTTTGCTCCTCAAACAATTGGTTAAGGGTTTCGTCCACCTGCCATTCGCCGGCAAAACTGTAGTAGGCATCAAAAAGATTTTGCCCGTCTTGCATATATAGGACAGGGTAATTTTTTCCCGATGTTTCGTAATCCGGCGGCAGGTAAATCCAAATTCGGCGGTTTCTGTTGAGCTGGGGCATGTAAAAATTGTTCGACAGTATTTGCACATTGGCGGCGGCGGTATGAGCAGGTGCGCCGCCTAAGTCTTCCCAACTTAAAATGGATAGGTTAATACCGGCAGGCGCGCCGGTGTAGGCAAAAGTGCGATTGGGCATAAAACTGCCGTTTTCGTTGCCCTCTACGGTAGCCCATGAGCCTCGGGTAAATTTAAATTCTACGGTTCCGGCTGATAAGCCGGTTAGTTGTATGGTGTATGAGCCGTTGCCTGCCGGCGTAAGTACATGTGCCGCACTGCCGGGGTTCCAACTGTTAAAATTGCCGGCTATGTAAATTTGCGCTCCATCGGGGGTATTTGCCGGTATGGAGGTTACGGTTATGCTGAGTTGTGCCCAAATGGTTTGCGCCAACAGCAACAACAAAAAAAATGGGGCAAAGCGTGATAGGTGGGTTATCATGGGGGAGGGGATTATTGCGGAGTTATGAATGGTGAATGGCGCTTTCCTAAAAAACCTTGCCCGATTTTGTTTCTCGCAAAGGCGCAAAATAGTTGTTATTTCTTAGTATCCACCACCATTTACAAATTACGAATATCGGGAAACTTTCTTTTCTGCCCGATTAAAGTTGCGTTTCGGGATTAAAGCAGGAATAAACCCGATGGCATGTTATGCTGTGTTGATGACCGGCAAGGCAGTAACCCGATATGGATGGTTTAGGTTATTGATAATCGGGATTTAAGGGTTCGGGGTAGGCAGCATCGGGCTGGTTATCTTCTTCGTTTCGGGTAATCCAAAAGTTGTTTACCTCCAATCCTACTTGCAATTGGAGCCAGCGCTCCTGAATGAGTTCCAGCACCGCCAAAAACCGAAATATGGCGTTAATGCGGTTTTCGCATTCGGCAAAAATATCTTCAAAAGAAGCCTGCGTTCTTCCCGTCATAAGTAGGCGGCAGTACTCTTTTTGCTGGGTAATGGTGTAGGGGTGTTTTACTACCGAAAATTTGATTTTTTTATTTCGGTTTTCATATTTGTCTATCACTTGTGCAAAAACTTGGAGCAGTTTGTAAAGGCTGATAGATTCAATTTCGGTTTCGGTACTGAATTTTTGGGCTATATAGGTGTTTTCTTCCTCTAAGTTTCCCCTAATATGTTTCATAGCCCGCTCGTCTTCCATTTGCTCTAATTGGAAGGCTACCTCTTTATACTGCTTATATTCGAGCAGGCGCTGCACTAATTCCTGTCGGGGGTCTATTTCTTCACCGGCTTCATTTAGTTCTTTTCGGGGCAGCAGCAGCCTTGCTTTAATGTGCATAAGCGTGGCTGCCACTACCATAAACTCACTGGCAAGGTCTATATTAAGGAGTTGCATGGTTTGTAAGTAGGCTAAAAACTCATCGGCAAGTTTGGCTATGGGTATGTCATAAATATCCAGTTCGTCTCTTTCAATAAAAAAGAGGAGCAGGTCAAACGGACCTTCAAACTGTGGGAGCTTAATGTGGTAAGTGGCAGTTTGCATTTGTTAGCCCAAGTTATGCTGATTTAAAGGGGTAAAGTTACAAAAAAATAAGTGGGGCAGGTATTTTGCTTGTAGGGTTTGGCTCAAGATGTTGCATTTTGGCTTTATACCGGTTATTTAAGCGTTACTTATTTTATTTCTTTGGGAAAAAAGCGGTTTAGCTGCGGGTATTTTACACAGATACACTATTTTTGCAAGACCGGCGTTTTTTTTAAAGAATCCTCAAATACTACTGTTATCATTACCATAGCAGATATACTGTTGCTATTACTATCGGGCATTGTTGGCGGCTTTATAGGCGGATACTTGGGTATAGGCGGCTCGCCCGTTTATGTGGTAGTGTTTCAGTACTTTTTTATGCGTATTTACGGCACACAACTCAGCGGCGAGGAAGTAGTGCAACTTACCATAGCCAATACAGTTTTTTCGCGCACGTTTGCCAGTCTTGCCGGCTGTTGGAAACACCTGCTCAACCACAATTTTTATGGTAAAACGGTAAGAACCATAGCCATACCGGCTACCATTTTTTCTTTGTTGTTTACGCACTTACTGGCAAATATCAATTATTCCCAAACGGCATTTTCCATAGTTTTTATAGCCATGTTTATGCCCTTGTTATACAAAATGCTTGCCGACAACTCGCGTAAAAAAGTGTTTAACCACCCCTACCGCATAAAAGTTACCTTTTTAAACCTTGCCGGTGCCGTAAGCGGCATACTCACTGCGGTATCGGGCTTGGGCACCGGTTTTGTGCTTATTCCTATGCTCAACAGCCTCTTTAACATCAAAATCAGGAAAGTTACCTCTATTTCGCTGGGTGTTTTGTTTATTACCTCTCTTGCTGCCACGTTTTATTATATGCTGGTTTACCGGGTAGAGGTACAACTGCCCTATACCTATGGCGGCATATCGTTGTTGCTTTCTGTGCCGGTAATGGTGGGGTCGTTGGTATTTTCGCCTTTGGGAGTAACGGTTTCGCAGTGCCACTCGCCGCGCACTATTCGCATTACATTCATTGTTTTTTGTGCAATTATTACCCTCAATGAATTAGCATCGTTAGCGGTTAATCTATACAAGTAGCCCTTATTTCCGTTTGGTTTTCAACTGTGCTATATGCAACTCGCCCCACCTATGAAGCTCAGTTATGATGTTTTCTAAGGTCTTACCACAATCCGTGAGCCGGTACTCTACCGTAGGCGGCACAGTGGCATACGCTGTTCGGGTTATTATGCCGTGTTCTTCCAAGTGTTTCAGCTCTTTTACCAACATGCGGGCGGTTATGCCCTCTACTGTGCGTTCAAGCTCTTTAAAACGCAGTACTTCATTGTCTAACAATGCTTTGATGATGGCAAACTTCCACTTGCCCCCCAATACCTCTAAGGTTTGATTGAACGGACAAGTTGTATGGTGTTTAGAAAAATGTTTTTGCATAAAGCCCTATTTTATCGCAAAACTTACAAAAAGTATATTGATATACAAACGTGTAACTACTTGCAAAAGTATAGTATTGGGCATAATTTTGCACTAAATTTGAAAAACAATTTACAAAACAAGGGGTTAAAATAACCGAAAGGCTGTAAGCAAACCCGATTTTTAGAGCCATAGACCACCTTTTGGTTAAAACGTTATTTTACCACTATTTTTCCACCAATCAAACACACACACATGAACCGAAAAGAATTTTTAAAAAAAGGGCTGCTTGGCACGGGCATTTTTGCCGCCAGCACGGTTTTGGGTAATGTTATCAAAAATAACATTGACGAGCTGGAACCGCTCAACCTCATCGGGTTTAACCACATTCCTAATACAAAATCAACACTTATGAACAGCAGCATGGCGCTTCACAAAGCCGATACGCGCGGTCATGCCAATCATGGCTGGCTCAACTCCTACCACACCTTTAGTTTTGCCAATTACTACAACCCAGAGCGTATGCACTTTGGCGTACTGAGGGTACTAAACGATGATACGGTAGCGCCGGCAATGGGTTTTAACACTCACCCGCACGACAACATGGAAATCATCAGTATTCCATTAGATGGCGACTTGCAACACAAAGACAGCATGGGCAATGTGCAGGTAATTAAAAAGGGCGATATACAGGTAATGAGCGCCGGCAGTGGTATTACCCATAGCGAGTTTAATAAAAACCGCGATAAACAGGTTAAGTTTTTGCAAATTTGGGTTTTCCCGAACAAAAAGAACGTAACACCCCGATACGACCAAATGAGCCTTAACCCCAATGACCGCAAAAACAAACTGCAACAAATCCTGTCGCCCAGCCCCAATGACGAGGGCGTTTGGATACACCAAAACGCTTGGTTTCATTTGGGCAATTTTGAAAAAGGGAAGGAGGCTGCCTATAAGGTAAAAGCGGCTGCAAACGGTGTGTATGCCTTTGTCATAAACGGCAGTTTTACCCTAAACGGACAAACCCTGCAAACCCGCGATGGATTGGGCTTGTGGAATACGCCCGAAATAAACCTTACCGCCCTTACCAATGATGCCGAAATTTTGCTGATGGACGTACCTATGACCGTATAGTTTTGCCCGATTTTGACCAAAACAAAGCCCCGTTTGGCGCCAAAACCGAGCGGGGCTTTTTGTGTGTTGCGCCCATTGGGCATTACCTGTAATACTTGGAATGAGCAGCGCTTGTCTGATGCCTGCCGGTAGAAACACACGGCCGTGTATCTCTACACAATTTGGGCAACCACAAGAGTTGCCACTACTACCGCACCACCGCTAACTTGCCCCGTGCCAATACTGTGCCGCCCGATTATTCATGGGCATAGAGGGCGTTTACCGAAAAGCCCGGGCATCAAGTAGCACCTAAATAACGTTCCTTACAGTTGAGCCTGCTCAATACAAGTGGCGTTCCATTTTATTTGGTCTTCGTAGGCTTCGCGCACGTAAATGGGTTGGTAGTAGTACTGAATTTTGCTCAAAAAGCAGGTGCAAAACTTAATGGGGTCAATACCTTCTTGTCCGCTAAACATTTGCTCGCAGTAGCTGAGTTGAAAATCCATTTCCTGTTGCGTCCAGCCGTTTTCTGATACTATGGTGATGCCTTTTTCGGCTTGGGGTATTTTTTTGCCCGATGCGGTAATTACATAGGTTATACCGTTTTCGGAGGTGGTATTGGGGGCTGCGGGTGTTTGTTTGGCATCGGGAGGCTTAGAGTTGCAGGCAAAAACCAGTAACAGTGCAGCTAATAAAAGTAGCGGTTGTTTTACCATGTTTGGTTAAATTTAGCTGATAACGCAGGTTAATGTTTCACTATTTTTTGGGTGTATAGGTATTTACCTTGTTGCAGTTGGGCAAGGTAAATGCCGGGGGGCAGGTGGGTTAGGTTTACTGCTTCGGCTTGTGCGGGTTGGCGGGCGTGTAGGATTTGGGTAAAAACGGCTTGCCCTTGCAGGTTGTAAAGCGTAAGGGTGGCAGAGCCGGTATTAGGCAGCACAAGGGTAAGCATTTGCCGTGCAGGAATAGGGTAAGCAAGCAGTTGTCCTGTATAAATTGGCGCGTTGGGGTTTTGAATACCCACCGGCTCTTCATTGGGTTGGGTAAGCAAGGAGTCTAACGGAAAAGAGTACATAGATCGGGCAAAAGTACCTGCAATGATGCGGCGGTTTTGGGGGTTGTAGTCTATATCAAAGGTGCTTACATAGGGCATATTGCTGCCTACTCGCTGCCATGTATAACCCGCATTGATAGTGGCATAAATGCCTATATCGGTAACTGCGGCAATGACGGTGTCGGCAGGGGCATTGGGCATTACCCATATATTGTTTACACCCATAGGCGGCAAGTTGGAGCTGATGTCTTGCCAGTCGGTACCATTATTGGTTGATTTAAACACGTGTGGCAGGTAGCCGCTGCCCTTATAGCCCGATATAGTAACATACACCGTTTGTGCGTCATTGGGCGAGGCAAGTACGGCAGTTACGTAGTATTCGGGTAGGGTGCCGGTTATGTTTTCCCAGTCGGTTCCGGCGTTTAGGCTTCGCCACACATTGCCATCGGAGGTGCCTGCGTATAGAAAATCGGGGTTTAGTGGCGATTCGGCAAGGCAGGTAATGTTGTGGAAGCGGTCGCCATAAATAACGCCGTCTGTAAGGTCGGGGCTAATGGGTTGCCAGTTTTCATCGGGTCCGGTGGTATTTTTGTACACTCGGTAGGTGCCACGGTACAGCACATCGGGGTTGTCGGCGCTCATGATATAGGGCGTATCCCAGTTGGTACGGTCGCTGTTATCTACGCCGGTATTGCAGCCGCTAAAACTTAACCCGCCGTTTGCACTAACCACAATGTTGCCGTTTTGGGTTTGGGCATAAATAATATCGGGGTTGGTGGGGTGGTAAATAATTTGGAAACCATCGCCTCCGTAAATGCGGAGCCAGTTATTTATATCGGCGCTGCTGCCGGCGGTAGTGCCGTTATCTTGTGCGCCGCCGGCATAAGTGCCTGTTTGGTGAGGGTTGTAAGCAATGCGGTAAAACTGGGTGTTGGGTATGTTTTCTATGTCGGTCCAGGTAGCTGAGCCATCGGTAGATTTATAAAGCCCGCCATCGGTAGCCAGCAGCAAGGTGTTGGCATCGGTAAAAACAAGGCAGTGCTTATCGGCATGTACTTCGTACTCCCACCAGGGCGGGGTAGCTTGCTCCCATGATAGTCCGTTATTAGTAGTGCGGTGCAGGTCAACACCAAGCAGGTAAATTTCTTGGTCGTTGTAGGGGTTTATGTTTACCTTGCCAAAATACCAGCCAAAGCTTCCCAGCGGGTCATCGCCGCCAAACACATCGGGCGTACAAATGGGGTACCATGTTTCGCCGGCATCATCAGTGCGCGAAATGTTGAGCAGTTGGCTGTTGGGGTCAACAATAACGGCAACTAATGTATTGGGGTTTTGGGGGTAAATATCTAATCCTATACGGTTTAGCTCGCCGGCGGGCAATCCGTTGGTAAGTTGAGTCCAGGTAGCGCCTGCATTGGTAGTTTTCCATATACCGGCATCTTCGCCGCTCACAAAAGTTTCCTGATTGTTGCGTATTCGGTTCCAGGTGGTGGCATACAAGATGTTGGGGTTTTGGGGGTTCATAACCAAATCTATCACCCCGGCATCGTCATCGGCATACAGTATTTTTTGCCAGGTATTGCCACCGTTGGTAGTTTTATATAGCCCGCGGTTAGCATCTCTTTCAAAGGGGTTGCCCATGCAGCCCGCATAAATTTCGTTTGGGTTTTGGGGGTTAATGCGAATTTTGGTAATAATTTTACCTTCTGCCAGCCCAATGTTAGTCCATGTATTACCGGCATCGGTACTTTTGTAAATGCCGTTTCCCACAGCAAAGGTAATAGATATATTGGGGTCGCCGGTGCCAACATAAATGATATCGGGATTAACGGGGTCAAACACAATATGCCCGATGGCAAGCGCGGGCTGATTGTCAAAAACGGGTAGCCAAGTTTCGCCGCCGTTAGTAGTTTTAAACACGCCGCCTTTGGCGCAGCCCACCAAAATAATATCGGGGTTTTGTGGGTGAACGGCAATGGTGTTGATGCGTCCGCCTATATTTTGCGGACCTTCAAGCGCCCAAGGCGTATCGGTAAAGGCGTTTTTAGCCTGCAAAGCATCGGTTTGTTGGGTTTTGGCTATGGTTTTGGCGTAGGCGGCTACGTCTAAGGTAAAAGTAGGGTAAAGGCGGGCAAGGAAAAAACTTTCTTCGGGTTTTAATTGCTCTAAATTGGGCTGTTGTATTGGGGCAACATTAGAACCAATGTGGGTAAAAACCCTATACATTGCCGCGCTACCCAATAGGGCAAAGAGTAAAAAAATGGGTGAAAAGTATTTTTTCATTTTGGTAAAAGCAGGTAGGTGATAGTAAAATGCTGAATTGACGTGAGCGGTGGTTATCTTTGTGGTTCAAATGTAGGCGTTTTTTGGCAAACATAGGATTGCTCCGGGTTTTAAAACGTGTTTGGCAGCTTACATTTAGGCGGTTTTTGCCTTACCCTTTTCTTACTACCTCCTTATTCTGTGCAGTATGTTTCATTTTGACTCCAACCTTATATACAGCCACGAGCCGGTAAAAAAGGCTTTGCAACAACTGAACGAGCTGCCCGATAGCCTTACCTTGTTTGTGCTGAACCACCAAAACCAAATGGTAGGCACGCTTACCGATGGCGATATAAGGCGCGGATTGCTTGCCAACAAATCGGTAGATGATACGGTGGCTGCCTTTATGTTTACCGGTTTCCGATACCTGCGTCAAAACAGTTTTACCATTGATACCATTAAACAACTGCGTCTTCAACGTATTAAATTAGTACCCCTGCTCAATGACCAAAACCGCATTTTGCGTGTTTATGACCTTAGCCGGCAACGTTCTGTTTTGCCGGTTGATGCGGTTATTATGGCAGGCGGACGCGGGCAGCGACTTAGTCCGCTTACCGATACGGCGCCTAAACCAATGCTGCCGGTGGGGGGTAAGCCTATTATTGCTTACAATGTGGAGCGGCTTTGTTTGTATGGTATTCACCACCTGCACATTAGCCTTAACTACTTGGGCGAACAGATAATACAGTTTTTTGGCAATGGCAGCAATATGGGTATGAACATTCACTATGTAACCGAAACGCAGCCGCTGGGCACACTGGGAGCGGTGGGTTTGGTGGAGCATTTTGCCCATAACACCCTGCTGGTAATGAACTCCGATTTGCTCACTAACATAGATTTTGAAGATTTTTATGCCGAGTTTGATGCCCAAGAAGCCGATATGATGGTGGCTTCGGTGCCGTATGAGGTGAGCGTGCCGTATGCTGTACTGGAAACCGACCCGGCTACCAACTGCATTTTATCTTTTAAAGAAAAACCGGTTTATACTTACCAATCAAACGCGGGTATTTACCTCATTAAACAACGTATGCTGCAATACCTGCCCCACAACGCTTTTTACAATGCCACCGACCTTATTGAAACCCTTATTGCCAAAGGACATAAGGTGGGGTTTTATCCTATTTTGGGCTATTGGTTAGATATTGGCAACCCGGCAGATTATAGGAAAGCACAAGACGATATTAGGCATATTAAGTTTTGAGAGGTGGGTATCAATTAGCACACGGATAACGCAGATGCGGCTGATTTGCACAGATTTCTGAAAAACAGTAGCCACTTTAGGTACTTGCTCTCCCTGCAAGTTCATAGCGTATTTGCAGGCTAATTGGTAAGATTTCATGCAAAAACGCAAAGAAAAATAAGAAAAGCGGGTAAGACTAAAACGCCGTTGCCTATTTTTTTACCAATACCTTACCCTGTGCGGTAAAAGCGGGAGTTTGCACCTGCACAAAATATATGCCGGGCGGGGTTTGCGGGGCAAGTTCTACCCACAACTCTTTTGCCATGCCCGATGATGGGGCTGAGTAAAGCGGGGTAACTTTTGCCTGAATTAGCAAGCCTTGCAGGTTGTATATAACCACTTGCAGGTTTTGGGCAAGCGCCGGGGCGGGTAGTAATAGGTTAAAGCTGTTTTGTAGGGTAGGTGTTGGGTAAATGTGCAGGGTGTTATTGGCGGCGGCAGAAAAAAATAAATCTTGTAAGCCAATGCCGGTTGTATCGGTAGGAGTGCCTGCTTGTGAGTACAGGGCAATGCCGCCCCTAAAATTGCCCACCAGCATATCAAGGCTGTTGTTTTGGTTTATATCGGCAAGGGTTAAACCGCCGCGTCCGCCTTGGTTTATGTGGGATAAGTGGTTATCTACTAAGGTAAAAACGGGTTGGTCTAAATCTGTGTAAACATGAATGCGCCCACTCTCAGAGTTTACAAATAAGTAGGTTTGCCCGGTACTGTCTATGGTAACAAGCGCGGGGGCGCTGTAACCATACGGAAAGCCAAACTGGCGCACATCAACGGCTCCCCAAAAATTAGAAACCTGCGAAAAAGAGAGCGAGCCGGTTTCGGGTGTTGTGTTTCGGTAATAGTTGAGTTTACCGGCGCGTTCGCCGCACAGGAGGTCTAAAAATCCATCGGAGTCTATATCAAACAGACAGGGCGTAACGGCATCGGCACCGGGTACTTCCAGCAGGTTGGGCATGGTGTAGCTGAGTTGCATGGGGCTGCCGGGCGGGGCAGTATTTTCAAAATAGTGCAAAAATCCCAGTTCATCGGCAGCCAACATATCGGGGTCGCCGTCGTTATCAAGGTCGCCAAAGGCAGGGTATAACCCCCTGAAACCGTAAGATTGCAAGTTGGCAAAATTAGTTGTTATGAGGTTAAAGCGGGGTAGGGTGGGTGTGCCGGTATTTTGGAGCAGGGTAAGTGAGGCTACATAAGTGGCAGCACTCTGTTGGTAGTTGCCTAAGTTGCCTATGATAATATCGGTTAAGCCATCGCTGTTATAGTCTATCAGCGCCGGATAGCTGCGCACACCTACGTCTATCATTTCGTTGAGCAAAAATTCGTTGGTAAGGTGGGTAAAAACAGGGTTTTGTGCTGTGCCGGTATTTTGGTATAACCAAACATGGTTTTGACTGGTAGCGTTGTTTCGTTCATTAATGGTGGCAATGAGGTCGTTTTTACCATCGTTGTTTACATCAAGGTAAAAGGCAGCCGGAAAAACGGGTAGGTTTACCGGTACATCGTAAGACGGAAAATTTTCATCGGCGCCGGTTATCAGCGCTTCATCGGGCGTACCGCCGTTTTGTAGCATGATAAGATTGCCAAAAGATACATCGCCAATGAGTAGTTCTTTGGCGCTGTCGTTGTTAAGGTCTAAGGCTAATAGGGTAGAACCGCTGTGCATTTGGCGCAGTGCGTGGGGTAGCGCCGGAGCGGGTGGCAAGCCGCCGCCGCAATCATCGTTCAGTATAATGGCATTGGTATTGTTTGACTCCGAAAATTTGCCCCAGCATGGGGTAATACGGCTAAACCAAAGCGTATCATAGGGCGTGCCGGTAAGTTCTATGGATTTGTTTTCATAATACTCTACATATTTACCAATAAAATCAAAGGTCAGTACGTCTATATCACCGTCATTGTTTACATCAATAAAAGCGGGCAGTTCTGACCCGTTAGAAAGGATATTGAGCGAACCCGAAAAACTGCTGAAACGGAGCTGCTCACTGGCAAGGGTAAAATAGAGGGTATCATCGGGAAGCTGCCGGTGTGCCTTGTAAACGCTGATGCCTGCCAAGCCGTAGGTAAAAATATCGGGCAACCCATCGTCGGTGTAATCGGTTAGCACTGCCCAGTCGTGCAACTCATCGGGAAAAAATCGGGCATATTCAGGGGCATAAGTATAATCGGTTTGCCCGGCAGCGCCATTATTGATAAAAGTGAGTACATGATTGTTTATTTTGTCAAAAACAAACAAATCCTGCACGCCATCGGCATTGAGGTCTATGGCAGAAAACTGCGGATTGTGCAAACCGCCCGCCCATGGGTGCTGTAAATAATTGCCATTGCCAATTACCTGCACCGATGTATTTTGGGTAAAAGCAGCTATTTGAGCAAATATGGGCTGATATGCCCCAATAAACATTAACAATAAAATGAGTGCAATAATCCGAAAAGTAAGGGTTAATGTGCTTTTCAAGGGTTTACTTGTTTTTATGGGTGTGTAATTTTGCCAAAATTACAAAATTACCGGTAACTATGCGCATTGGGATAAAACACTGTGTATAATTTTGCCGTTCTTTGTGCGTTTTTATTGTGTTGCTTTTTTACCTACAAACAACCCGATACGCTAAACAGTTTGTGAAACGCTAAGCCTTAGCCTGTTTTTTATCTTTTTATAAATACATTTAGGCGCGGCGCAGCGGTTAAACCATCGTCCCTCCAAATTATCCAACCCGCCATAACATTCTGACATCACACACTAATATCTTCACAGCCAAACCTTATTTTTATGAATAGACTACCTTTTGTAATAAGCGCCTTAATAGGTTTTTTTGTTGCCTCAAATTTATTGGTGGCTCAGCAGCCACAGTGGATACCGCCCGGGGTTAAAAGTACTACCATATTAGTAGAGCGTTTCCGCTATCAAGACCCCGATATGGCATACAGTAATATAGACGAAATGTATGAAGACGATAAAATTGATTTTCTGACCGAAGCCAACAGCAGATTGGAAACCGATAACCAAAAATTAGAAGAGGTTTTTAAGGGCTACAAAGGCAGTTTTATTACCATTCCGGCTGTAAAAATTGAGGAGGTGTATCCCGATTTAAACACACACCGATACATTTTGAAACGCGATTTGTTTTACGGCAGTAAAAAGGCGCTAAACCCCACCTCCGGCAATGTAGAAGACAAATCGTATTTTGCTTACCGATACTATTTTTACGACCGAGTAACCAAAAAAAACTATCCGGCTTATTACTTTTCGGGCGATACTTGGACGCAGCTAAGACGGTTGGTTTACTGGCTCAATCAGGTTAAGTAGGGCACTGGTTGTTTTTATTGTGCCCATTGCTGCGGGGTTTGGGGCACAAGGGTTATTAGTGCCATTTCGGGTTTTTGCAAAGACGCAAAGATACTTCTGCAAAACGCTGAGGTAAGAATTACATATTAAACCGCAAAGCAACGTTTCTGGCTTTGCGTTTGGGCGGGTTTCGGAGTACTAAACTGTCAAGCAGCACTGAACTTGAATAGAAGCACAAAACTCCAAGTTTGCACGTCACCCCGCCTGATGCAAAACCCGTTTTAGTGGCCACCCTTTATTCTATCATCTTTACTCTTTTCGCTTTTTTATTCCAAAGTATTATTCTTTGTTCTATGCTTGATGTAATTATTCTATTCCCTTTCTCATTCCACGAAACTCCCCATAAATAGTCTTTGGAATTGCCTTCCGAAATAAGGTTTCCATTTTTGTCCCAAATTCTCAATGCGTCACTTGCAGATGCTAGTCTATCACCTTTTGGATTCCAAGACAAATTTCTATATTCCCCTTTGCTGATGTCAATGGTTTTTAAAAGTTCGCCTTGTGCATTCCAATATTGTAGTAAAGATTTGTCTTTTTCATCACCGTAATCTCCCGTTACAAAAAAATCACCTGTTTTATGCCAAGCAATGCTTAATAGCAATACTTCTTCCTGTCTATGTTTTATTGATTTTAATAAATTTCCGTCAAGGTCAAAAAAGCGTATTTTGTCCGTTACTGTTGTAAGTATATTTTTTTTAGGGTGCCAATCAATAGCAATTATACTTTTAGTGTTTTCATTAACAAATTTTCTAATTAATTTACCTTTGATGTCATAAATCAATATTTGTCCGTCATTGTCTGCGATAGCCAGATATTCACCCGTATAGTTCCAATCAATCCCTCTTGCCCCGTCTGTTGAAATATCGCTTAATTCGGTTTTCTCATTTGTATCTAAATTGAAAATGAATGATTTTTCTCCAGACATTTGTGTCGTTACGGCAATAGTATTGATTGAGGGATGCCATTTAATACGTGTGATTGTATTCTTTACAGGGAAAGACTTGTGTATTTTTAGACTTGTTTTATTGTATATTTTCAAAGAGTCAACATTGCCTCCAATGGCAATATACTTTCCGTTAGGACTCCAATCAGTTGTCCAAAGGATTTCTTTTGTCAAGTTATTTTGTCCGAAAGTCTGATTAAATGAGACTATTATCAGAAAATTTAGAATTGCAATTATTTTATTTTTTTCCATCATATTGTATGCTGTCTTTTAGGGTTGCCACTAACACGGAGTTAAACGCAAAGTAAGGCAAAGCAAACAGTGCAAATAGTTACTTAATTTGTGCTGTTTACCGGTTTACTCATACCGCAGCGCCTCAATGGGGTCAACGTTAGAGGCTTTAATTGCCGGATACAAGCCCGATACTATACCCACTACAAAACAAATGGCAATACCGCCTACTATCCACAGCCAAGGTATGATAAACGGACCTTTAATGAGGATAGATACCCCGTTTCCGGCTGCTATGCCCAATATAACCCCCAGTATGCCGCCTATTTGGCAAATAACAATGGCTTCTACCAAAAATTGGGTTACCACTGTTTGTCGGGTAGCGCCCAAGGCTTTGCTGATGCCTATTTCGCGTATGCGTTCGGCTACCGAAACCAGCATAATGTTCATTAACCCGATAGCGCCGCCCAGCAGGGTAATAATGCCTATAACCGTGGCGGCAGTGGTTACATATTCTGATTGCTCTATAAGAATAGAGGCAAGTTTATCACTTTTAGATATATCAAAATCGTCTTCTTCGCTAAAATACAGTTTTCTTATGCTGCGCATAAGTCCGGTTGCTTCGGCTATGGCTTCCTCTATTTGGTAGGCGTTGTTTACGCTAACCGTTATTACATAAGTAGTTTGGGCGTTGGCGTATTCCTGTCGGGCATTCATAAGCGGAACAATAACCAAGTTATCGCTGCTGAAAATACTACTGGAACCCTTTTCTTCCAGCACACCCACCACCCTGTATTTTTTATTATCTACCGATACCACTTTATCTATGGCAAGCTGCGGTTTTTTAAACAACTTATTAGCCATACCATTTCCCAAAATGATGAGGTTTTTACCACTGGCAACCTCTTGGTCGGTAAAATTTCTGCCCTCTACTAAGCTCAGCCCTGCTACCGATAAATAATTAGCATCGCCCCCGCGCACGGTGATATTGGGATTGGTTTTTATTGACTGGTATTTTACCGTAGCCGCAAAAGCAGCGCCTACCGAAATAGATGCAGTTACCGGATAATTGAACCGTTCCTTAAATTCGAGCGCTTGGGTAATGGAAATGGGCTGATAGTCTTTGGGGCGTTTACCGCGTCTGCCCACCTGTATGCCGGTGCCTTTTTTGCGTATATCAAAATTATTGGCTCCCATAGTGGCAAAATTGCTGCTCAGCGATGCCTGTATGCCATCAACGGCGGTTAAAATGCCCACCAAAGCCATAATGCCAAAAGCTATAATCATACAGGTAAGTATGGTACGCAGCAGGTTTGCGCGTATGGCATTAAGCGCCAGCAGTATGTTATCTAACAAACTCATGGGGGGCAGTTTTGGTTATTAGTTTACCCTTTTTGCCCAAAATTACACTTTTTAGCTCATTACTGCCAAAAACATAGGTTCTGTGCCGTACTTTTGGCAAAAAATACAGCTAACCGGTTCATGTGCAGGACTGCCATTGCCGTTTTACCCGTAGCGCTTTTCTCCTCTTTTTATACGCATTACCATTCATTTATGCCTGCCAACAAACGCGATTCACAGCATACTTTATACTTGCTCGATGCCTTTGCCCTTATTTACAGAGCGTATTTTGCCTTTGGCGCACGCCCCATGACCAATTCAAAAGGGCTCAATGTATCGGCAATTTTGGGGTTTACCAATACGCTGTACGACCTCATTGTTAAGGAAAAACCTACGCATATTGCCGTGGTTTTTGACTCAAAAGGTCCTACCCTCCGCTCACAGGAGTTTGACTTTTACAAAGCACATCGGGAAGAAATACCCGAAGATATTGTGGCATCAATTCCCTATATTCAAAGCATAGTAGAGGCATTTAATATCCCGCTTTTGCAGGCAGACGGCTACGAAGCCGATGACATTATAGGCACCATAGCCAAACGTGCCGAAAAAGACGATTATACGGTGTATATGGTTACACCCGATAAGGATTTTGGACAATTGGTGAGCGAAAACATCTTTATTTATAAACCATCTTACCAGCAAAAACCCATAGAAATTTTGGGCGTGCCCGAAGTGCTTAAACGCTGGGATATAGAAAGAGTAGAACAGGTAATTGACCTGCTGGGGCTAATGGGCGACCAATCAGACAATATACCCGGCATAAAAGGCGTGGGCGAAAAAACCGCCGTTGCCCTGCTCAAACAATTTGGCACCTTAGAAAACATACTGGCTAATGCCCACCAAATAAAGGGTAAAACTGCCGAAAAAGTGCGGGAAGGAAAAGAAATGGCAATTATTTCTAAAAAACTTGCCACCATTATTACCGATGTACCCATACCCTACGAACCCGAAAAATACATAATGGAAGAAATAGACCGCCCAAAATTAGCGGCTATTTTTGCCGATTTGGAGTTTAGAACCTTGGGAAAACGCATTTTGGGCGAAGCGTATGAGGTAAACCCCACCACAGCCGCCACTACCCAACAGCCCGAAATCAAACCCACCGAACAGCTCAACCTGTTTGCCGCCAACACACAAGCGCCCGCTAACCAAATGCAGGCAGAACTACTGGAAAGCAAACCCTCCCAATTGGGCAATAATATCTATAATACCCCGCACCAATACCACCTTGCCGAAACGCCCGAACAGCAAAAATCTTTGCTGCAACTGCTTATGCAGCAAAAAATGGTGTGCATAGATACCGAAACCACCGGCATTGACCCCAATAACAGCGAGTTGGTTGGCTTGTCGTTTTCTTTTGAACCGCATACCGGTTACTACGTGCCCGTGCCCGAAAATCAGGAAAATGCCCAACGGCTGCTGGCACAGTTTAAGCCTTTTTATGAAAACGAACACATAGCTAAGGTTGCCCAAAACCTAAAATATGATGCCCTTATGCTCAAATGGTATGGCGTAGAACTGCATGGACAACTGCACGATACCATGGTGGCGCACTATCTTATTGAGCCCGATATGCGGCACAACCTTACCCTGCTTGCCGAAACCTACCTGCATTATACGCCTGTGCCTATTGAAGATTTGATTGGTAAAAAAGGTAAAAATCAACTCAGTATGCGGCAGGTAGCTTGGAACAAAATTGCCGATTACGCTGCCGAAGATGCCGATATTACCCTGCAACTGCACCAAAAATTTACCCCCGTACTGGCAAAATCCAACCTCCAAAACCTGTATGCACAAGTAGAAATGCCACTTGTATCGGCATTGGCGGCTATGGAATTTGAAGGCGTAGCCATTGATGTGCCTTTTCTTAAAAAATACTCGGGCGAGGTGGTAGAAGAACTTAGCCGCATTAAACAGGAAGTATTTACCCTTGCCGGCGCTGAATTTAACCTCGACTCGCCCCGACAATTGGGCAATATCTTGTTTGATAAACTTAAAATTCCGTATGTGGGTAAAAAAACCGCTACCGGTCAGTACAGTACCGATGAGGAAACCCTGCAATTACTTGCCAATAACCACCCCATTGCCCTTTTGCTGCTCGATTACCGCGAACTGAGCAAACTGCGCAGTACCTATATTGATGCGCTTCCGCAATTGGTAAACCCCAAAACCGGCAGAGTTCATACCACCTACAACCAAACCGTAGCCAGTACCGGCAGACTAAGCTCTACCGCCCCCAACCTGCAAAACATTCCTATACGCACCGAGCGCGGAAAAGAAATGCGCCGAGCCTTTATTCCCAGAAATGAACAATATACCCTCCTTTCTGCCGATTACTCGCAAATAGAGCTGCGCCTGATGGCTCACATGAGCGCCGATGCCGCCATGCTCCAAGCCTTTGCCGATGGGTTAGATATTCACCGCGCTACCGCCGCCCGCGTGTATGGCGTGCCACTAAGCCAAGTGGACAGCGAAATGCGCCGCAAAGCTAAAATGGTAAACTTTGGCATTATATACGGCATCACCTCCTTTGGCTTAGCCCAAAGATTAGGCATTACCCGAACCGAAGCCGGCAGCATTATTGAGGAGTACTTTAAACAATATCCGGGGGTAAAAGACTATATGGATGCCGCCATAGAAAAAGCCCGCTCACAAGGCTATGCCGAAACCCTGCTGGGGCGCCGCCGCTACCTAAAAGACATTACCTCGCAAAACCGCACCGTGCGCTCCTTTGCCGAGCGAAATGCCATAAATACTCCCCTGCAAGGCACCGCCGCCGATATGATTAAAGTGGCTATGATTAACATTTACCACCGCCTGCAAAAAGAAAACCTCCAATCAAAAATGCTGCTCCAAGTGCATGACGAACTTGTTTTTGATGTTTATTTGCCCGAAACAACTACCCTAAAAGCCCTTGTAGAACAAGAAATGAAAAACGCCCTGCCCAATCTTAAAGTGCCCATAGAAGTAGAAAGCGGCATTGGACAAAACTGGTTAGAAGCTCACTAATAATCCACCCAAAAACTATATTTACCACCGCAGCGGAGCATAGCGGCTCACCACTTGGGCTATGGCGGCTATGTCTTTTTCTGCTTTGGCTATATCCTTTTCTTTCCACACTTTTTGCTTGCTGAAAATTTTTTTATATCTAACCGGTGGCGAGGCTACAATTTGGTCGCACTCAAAACACATAGACAATTGTGCCTGTATGTTGTTTTGGTCGTCATACAAAACAATGCCGTGGCGCGGAATAAAACACTTGCTCAAGCCCATAGCCACCATATCAGATGTTTGAGTCATGATTTGGACTATTTGCAGCATATCATCGGGTGCAATTTCGGATACATAGGTGGCGGCGGGGTTTATATCGCCATTTACCACTACCGATGTTTGGGGCATTTGGGTTTCATTGGGTAGGGGGTAGGTTTCATTAAATGTGTAAAGGCGGGCGGTGGCATAACCCGTATAGGGCCAAAACTGGCTTCCGGCAGGCGGCGGTGCGGTTTGGCAGTGCAACAGTAGCGTGAGCAGCAATAACCAGTTTACAAACATAAGGCAGCTAATTTAAAAGTGAAACCATAAAAAAATCCCGATGCTAACAGCGCCCTCCGACTAAAACCCCACCTGAAACATAACCCTTACCAACTGGTGCATTTTTTGGGCACTGAGCAAAGCCGGTGCGCCGGTATCGGTAAGCAGTTCTGTAAACGCTCGTTTGGGGGCATTATCGTATAAAACGCGGTATTGCACCTCAAAAGAAGCCTGTTTGCCACCCCCCTCGGCAAGTTTTATGCTTAGGCTTGTTTGCAGGTCAATGCGGTAATCAACGGCTTTACTGGTAAAGCCGTTTTGGGTAGTTTGGCTGTACCACTCCCAAGGCATAGGCATTTTAAAATAAGGTCTGATTTTGAGCGTCCATTGGTCGTTAGGTTTTAGGTCTATGGTGGGTCTAAACTCCCAGCGCAGGTATTGGGTAGCGTTAAAACTTTGTCTTCGGTAAACTTTTCCGGCGACAGTGGTTAGTGTATCGGCGGCAAACCCCTTTTCGGTTTCCAAAAACAACCCCGTTAGCAGGGCTACCCTGAAAGTGTTATAGCGTTTTCGGGTAGCTGTTTTAGCCATTTGTTGTGCCCGTATCAGTTTGGCGGCATCGGTTGGGTTTGCAGGTGTGGCTGCTGCACAATCGCCACTTATGCAGGCAAGCAGCGTATCGGTGCCGGTATTGGCAAGTGTTAACCTACTCACAGCAGTCAGTTCTTGCCTTCCTTTTGCTGTTAGTTTTTTCGACCATCGGGCAACAATAAAACCGCCGCCCAGCTCATAACGCTGTTCAATGCCCAAAAATTCGTCCGAAAAACGGCTCATCACCGCATAATTTTCCAAAAAAAGGCTGTCGCCCACCGGTAGGCTATGGTCATAGGTAATAAAGATATTGGATACATTTTCAGTAAAAGTGCCGTTGTTCAGCACCATACCCACATCATTGGCAAATTCAAATTTATCGGGATAATAACCCCGGTAAACCGATATGCCACCGTTTATCTTATACAACGAAGCAGCGCCGGTTTTATCGCCCGCAAAACCAAACCTTGCGCTGCCGTTAAAGCGGTTTTCCTTCTGTTCAAAATCTTTGAGCAGTTTGACCAAAAAAGCGGTTTCATCGGTCAGTTTATTGCAAAGGGGCATTTGGGCAGAATCGGCAGGGGTAAAAAGCAGTACGCCGGCTTCTATGCCGTTTATATTTTGAGCATTCAGCAGCCCTTCAAAACGGCTGCAAACCAAATTTAAAAACAGCGCCCATAAAAGTAGGGTTGTATTGCGCATAGTAGGAGGTTAAATGGGCAACAAACAAATAAGCCGTAAACATGGCTTAATTATTCCTTTTAAACCAAAATGCAAAATGCTTGCCAACAAAGTTAATACAATTACCCGTTTCTGACCTCTTAAACCTACATTTTATGCCGGAACAGCTAATACAGTGTTTGAACAACAAAATTTTTCTACTGTAGATGCGTTTAAATAAAAATAACTACCTTTGAGTAGTACTTGTGCATTATTGCCCACAAACTTCTTTTTTACGCCACCTTCACTTGTTATGCGCACCATTTTCAAAGCATTTTTATTGTTGCTTGCCATTAATGTTTTTTTTAGCTTGTTTACCGCCTGCGAACACGAGCCCATACTGCCCGATAACCCCGGCGATACCACCACTAACCCGATAGATACTACCACCAACCCAATAGATACCACCACCACGCCCATAGATACCTCTACCACCGGCGGCAATCCCTGCCTGCCCAATGTGGTATATTTTGAGCGAGATGTACTACCCATATTGCTTTCTAACTGTGCCTATTCGGGTTGCCACGATGCCGCCTCGCACCAAGACGGCGTAGTGCTGAACAACTACAACAATGTGGTGAACACCGGCGATGTGAAACCCTACAACCTAAATGGTAGCGACCTTTATGAGGTAATTACCGAAACTGACCCCGATAAGCGTATGCCGCCCCCACCCAATGCCGCCCTCTCTGCCGCCCAGATAGCCACTATTGGACAGTGGATACTGCAAGGCGCTCAAAACCTTACCTGCGATGAAAACGGCGGCGGTTGCAACACTACCAATGTAAGTTTTGCCGCTACGGTGCTGCCTATTATTCAAAACTACTGCTCCGGCTGCCACAGCGGAAGCAGCCCCCAAGGCGGTGTTTTACTCACCAATTACAACCAGATAGCCGCCGCCGCCACAGTGGGCAGTTTGATAGGAACTATTAAAGGCACATCGGGTTACACGCCAATGCCTTTTATGCAGCCCCCGCTCAACACTTGTTTTATACAAAAAATTGAAGCGTGGGTAACCGCCGGCGCACCTAATAATTAACGTTGCACATAAAAAATTATACCGGCCCGATGAAATGGTTTAAATTTTTACTCGTATGTTTGCTGTGCCTTGCCATAGTAACAGGGTTGGTTTTGCTCACACAATTACTTTCATAACCAAAATAAATTGCTCCCTGTATGAAAAAGAACATGGGTAACTTAGACCGTATTTTGCGCATAGTAGTAGCCATCGTTATTGCTGTTTTGTATTTTACCAACACCATTAGCGGCACGCTTGCAGCTGTTTTAGGCTTACTGGCTATTGTGTTTGTACTTACCAGTACCATCAGTTTTTGCCCGCTTTATTTACCGTTTGGCATATCTACCTGCCCCAAAGACGAAGCATAAACCACTTCCTCGCACACTCCTAACTAACTGCCTCCTGTGTTGCTTAACCAAGGGGATGGGTTATTTATGCCCTTTTTAAGCAGAAACGCTTGTTTTTTACACCTGTTCAATAGTTTATTATGCAGCATACTGCTACAAATTGGAGCAAATGCATTAAAGGCATAGCCCTAAGTTTGCTCTTGCTTTGCTTTGGGTTTTCGGCAATCAAGGCTCAAAACTGTACTGCCAGTTTTATGTTTACCCTCAACGGGTTGAGTGTTTCTTTTATGGATATGTCCACCACATCGGGCAGTCCTATAGTATCTTGGCAATGGGATTTTGACGATGGCGCTACTTCGGTGCAAGCCAATCCCACCCATGTTTTTCCCGAAGCCGATAAATACAAGGTTTGCCTTACCATACAAACCGCCAACGGGTGTCAAAATGAAGTTTGTATTGACGTGGAAATCTGCCAGCTCAATATATCGGCAAATGTAAACCCAAATTGCAATGCCGCCGGGCAAATTTCGGTTGCTGTTACCATTTCCGATGTTTATGACAGCGCCAAAAACATAACCGTTTCCTTAGACGGACAGTTAGTTGCGGGTAGTCCATTCAATATTGACGATGTAGCGCCGGTTGTAATAAACCTCACCATTCCGGGCGATGGTTTAACCCACTCGCTAACCGCTATTTCAGAAGATGTGGCAGGCTGTACGCAAACAGTTACCTTTGCTGCGCCCGATTGTTTTTCCGATTGTTTCTTGTCAGGAGTAAATGCTAATATCACCGGCGGCACTGTACATTCCGTAACCGTTGACGATAATTTTTTCAGCCCACAAACTGTAACGGTAACTGTGGGCGATGTGGTTCGGTTTACCTGGATAGGTTCCGGACATACCACCACCTCTGATGCCACCACCGGACCCGATGCGTGGAACTCCGGCTTGCTCAATGCAGGATCAGTGTATGATGTGCTCATCAAAAATCCCGGCACACACCGCTATTATTGTATTCCGCATGGCGGTCCGGGCGGAGCAGGCATGGCGGGCATTATTGTAGCTAATTGCCCGGCAGGAGGCATTTTTCCGGTGCAGGTGAGTTTTAACACCTCCGTTGCAGGCAGTGCAGGTTACCAAATCTTGATTAACGGCATACCCACTCCGGCAAGCCCTTACCCATACAGCGGTACCGGCGCTAATAATACTATAATAAACATAGCCGGCAACGGCTTACCGCATACCATAACCGTTCAGGACGTAGCAGACCCCACCTGCCAACCCGAAAAAACCTTTAATGCACCCGACTGTGGCGCTGCCCCCCCTTGCAGTGTAACACTCAGCGCCACCCTTGCCGGCGCTTGTGCAGGACTAAATGCTCCTTATTTACTTTCTGTTAATGCCATTAATGGGAGCAGTAGTTTTACTGTGTGGATAGACGGCTTGCAAAGTGGCAGCCCGATTTTATATAACCCTACCGGCGCTACTTCCGCCACCATAAACCTGCCGGGTGATGGCGCTGCACATACTATTGAAATACGTGATGCCGCAAACCCTGCCACCTGTAATGCCGCTGTTTCGGTTACCACCCCCAACTGCGCACTGCCATGCAGCATAGCTAACCTTTCCGTTAGTACCGGCACTGCCGTAACCCATATTGTGCAGGTGCAGGATTTTCAGTTTGCACCTCAAAATATTACCGTAACCGTTGGCGATACCGTTCGCTTTGTGTGGACGGGCGTGGTGCAACACACCGCCACCTCCGATGCCACCTCCGGACCCTTAGTGTGGAACTCCGGTTTGCACGGCAATGGGTTTGTGTTTGACGTGGTTATTGCCGCACCCGGCGTGCATGGTTACTACTGTGTTCCGCATGGCGCACCAGGCGGCATTGGCATGGCAGGTAGCATTACCGCCCTACCCGCCTGCAATGAAGGTTTGGCTACCGTGCAGCTCAGTTTTGCCGCTACCAACGGCAGCGCGCAGGGGTTTGGGGTTTGGTTAGACGGCAACCAACTTACCGATGCTCCCATACCCTACGCCCTATCGGGCAATAATGCCGCATCGGTAAACATAACAGGAGACGGCTTGCTGCACACCCTTACCGTTAGAGATTGGGTTAATGTGGGCTGCGCCGCTACGGTTAGCCTTACTGCCCCCGATTGCGGGTTTACACTCCCTTGCAGCCTCAATGCTATGGCAAGCGTGGTATCGGGCTGCAATGACAACCAGCAGGTAGAGGTCATGATTCACACCGAAGCACAAAACATGGGCAGCAGTTTTACCGCTACTATAGATGGAGTGCCGCTTTCGGGCAGTCCGTTTGCCTATGGTACAATGGGCATGAACATGCTATCGGCTATGATAAACGGCGATGGCGGCGCCCACACCTTTGTAGCACAAGATACCTCCTACCCCGATTGCACCGCCACTGCCACCTTTACCACCCCCAACTGCGCACTGCCATGCAGCATAGCTAACCTTTCCGTTAGTACCGGCACTGCCGTAACCCATATTGTGCAGGTGCAGGATTTTCAGTTTGCACCTCAAAATATTACCGTAACCGTTGGCGATACCGTTCGCTTTGTGTGGACGGGCGTGGTGCAACACACCGCCACCTCCGATGCCACCTCCGGACCCTTAGTGTGGAACTCCGGTTTGCACGGCAATGGGTTTGTGTTTGACGTGGTTATTGCCGCACCCGGCGTGCATGGTTACTACTGTGTTCCGCATGGCGCACCAGGCGGCATTGGCATGGCAGGTAGCATTACCGCCCTACCCGCCTGCAATGAAGGTTTGGCTACCGTGCAGCTCAGTTTTGCCGCTACCAACGGCAGCGCGCAGGGGTTTGGGGTTTGGTTAGACGGCAACCAACTTACCGATGCTCCCATACCCTACGCCCTATCGGGCAATAATGCCGCATCGGTAAACATAACAGGAGACGGCTTGCTGCACACCCTTACCGTTAGAGATTGGGTTAATGTGGGCTGCGCGGAGAGTGTAGATTTACTTTTACCCGATTGTGGTGTTGAGCCTGCCTGTTTACTTACAGCAACGGCACAACAAACAAGCGGTTGCAATACCCAAAACCAAATAAGCGTGGAACTGACGATAACATCGGTAAATGCCGGCACACAAGGTTTTAACGTGTTGGTGGACAACATTCCGGTATCGGGCAGCCCGTTTGTTTATAATGCAAGCGGCTCTACCATAATCAACATACCGGTAACAGGCACCGGTAATATGCGCACTATTTCGGTACAAGATGTAATGCTGAACACCTGTTCGGCATCAGTTTCCATCAATACGCCTTTGTGTGGGGAATTTTGCCAGATTGAAAACTTACAGGCGGTATCGGGCCAACCGGTAGTTCATATTGTGGAGGTTCGGGATTACGATTTTTATCCACCACATATAAAAGCAGTAGAAGGCGATACCATAAGGTTTGTATGGACTGGGGTTATTCAACACACCTCTACCTCTGATGCACTTTCAGGACTGGGTGCATGGAACTCGGGTTTACTGGGGCAAGGAGCGGTGTATGATGTGGTATTGACCCAGTTGGGTTTACATCCATATTACTGCATTCCGCATGGCGGACCGGGCGGTATAGGCATGGCAGGAGTAGTAGAAGTACTGCCGGCATGTGTAGGCGAAACAGCAGCCGTATCGGTCAGTTTTTCAGTTACCAATGGCAGCCCTAATGGGTATAAGGTTTTTATAAACGGCGCATTAACATCGGGCAGCCCGTTTACCTATGTAAATCCTGTAGGGCAAAACAACGTTATTATATATGCCCCTGGCAATGGTAATCAGCAAATCATTACGGTACAAGACCAGGAAACGCCGATATGTGCTGCCAGCGCCGTAGTTACAACCGCACTTTGCGGAGCAGGGTGCGTTATATTGGGCTTAACGGCGGCTACCGGAGGCAGTATTAACCACATTGTGGAGGTTCGGGATTTTGACTTTTTTCCACCGGTACTCAACATTACGCTTGGTGAAACGGTAACGTTTGTTTGGACAGGAGCCATACCGCATACCAGCACATCTGACGTACTCAGCGGACCCAATGCTTGGAACTCCGGTTTGCTAACACAGGGCGATACTTATACCCTAACACTTACCGAAGCAGGAGCGCATCCGTATTACTGTATTCCGCATGGCGGTCCGGGCGGTGTGGGCATGGCAGGCGTTATCAATGTGCTGCCCAACTGTACAGACAATGTTGTGCCTGTACAAATCGGGTTTTCGGTGAGTAATGGCAGCGCTTCGGGGTATCGGGTTTTTGTGGACGGCGTGCTTTTGCCAGATAGTCCGTTTATGTATCAAAATCCGGTAGGAGCAAACAATACTACCCTCAGTATAACAGGCGATGGGGCAACACATGCCATTACAGTACAAGACCTTGCCAACCCTATTTGCGCTGCTACCACTTTTATACAAACACCTGATTGCACGCCGGAGTGCAGCATCAGCAATTATTCGGTTACCGTAGCCGGGCAGCCGGTAAACCATGTGGTAGAAGTGCGCGATTTTGTATTTGCGCCCGATAACCTGCAAATTACGCTTGGCGATACCGTTACCTTTGTATGGACGGGCGTTTTTCCGCATACCAGCACTTCCGATGCTGTTACCGGCGCTGATGTTTGGAACTCCGGTTTGCTCACACAAGGGGCTGTATATCAGGTAGTTATTACCACTGTGGGCGAACATGGCTACTATTGTGTGCCGCACGGTGCGCCGGGCGGCATTGGCATGGCAGGGAGCATAACCGTACTGCCTCCCTGCAACGAAAACGGACAGGTGGCAGTAGGATTGCAGTTTTTGTCAACAAACGGCAGCAGCCAAGGGTATAATATATATACCAATAATGTATTGCTACCGGGCAGTCCTTATACTTACAGCGCATCTGGAGTAACCAACCTTTCCATTTGGCTCAACGGCGATGGCAATACGATTAACATCTCTGTTGCCGATGCGGTGCAGGCTGATTGTTTGGCAGAGGTAAGCGTACTGCTGCCCGATTGTAACCCGCAAGCGCCCTGCACAGCGGCTATCAGCTATGTGGCACAGGGATTGAGTTTTAGTTTTTACGACATATCGGCTACCGCTCAACCGGTGCAAACCTGGGAGTGGACATTTGGAGACGGCGCTACTGCAAATGGCATAGCCAATCCGGTGCATGTTTACCCCAGTGCAGGCACTTACACCGTTTGTTTACAAATTACCGCCGCCCCTGATTGTGTCGCATCGGTTTGTACAGAGGTGCAGGTGGCTGATGCCTGTACGGATTTTGAAGCAAATTTTACGGTTACACCTATCGGGCAGTTGTTTTATCAATTTACCGATGCCACTACCGGTTTAGGCATTTTACCCGATAGCTGGCTTTGGGGATTTGGCGATGGCGCTATTTCTTTTGAACAAAATCCGGCACACCAATACAGCCAAGCCGGCAACTACATGGTTTGTTTGATTGCCCAACAAACTGCCTATAACTGCCTGAACACCTACTGTAGAGAAATAACCGTAACAGGCATGGAAGAAAATATTTTACCCGATTGGCGTATGCCATTAAACGTTTATCCTAATCCGGTGTCTAAACATTTATTTAGTGTGCAGGGTTTACACCCTACCGATATTGGCAAACCGGTAAGTGTAAAACTATACGATATTAGCGGTAAAATAATGCTGAACATGCCAACAATGGGTGAACATCTTTTGTCGTTAAATATGCCCGATGCGGTTGCTAATGGCTGGTATTTGCTGGAATTAAAAACAGAACAATTTACCTACAAAACCGCCCTCATTGTGCTCCGATAACCCTCACCACCATAAACCACACGCATTTGCTATGTTTGCCCGAAACCTCATCTTTTCTATTATTGCTGTAATAGCGTTGCTATTACAGGTTGCCTGCTACTACGACAAGGAAGAAAAACTGTATCCCGATGAAAACGACCCTGCCAACTGCGATACCACATTAGTTACTTACTCTGGTTTTATAGCGCCACTATTGCAAACCAAATGTTTGGTGTGCCACAGTGCTACAGCTTCACTTGGCAACGTAGTACTGGAAGGATACGCCGCCACACAGCAATATGCCTCCAATGGCAAATTGTATGGCTCCATAAACCACAGCGCCGGATTTTCGCCCATGCCGCAAGGAGGGGGTAAACTGCCCGCCTGCGATATAGCCAAGGTGAAAAAATGGATTGATGACGGCGCACCCAATAACTAAAAATACCCGATAGGTATATCGGGAAACTGAAAACCACTACCACCTTTTATCACTTTTCTTTTAACCCCCATTTACACATCTGACAATGAAACAAAAAATTTTAGCTGCCATTTTATTAGTAGCTGTTATAGGCGCTTACGTTGGCTATACCATGTATAACAAACCCGTAGCCGCCACCGCCGACAAAAAAACTGACCTGCAAATAGAAGCCCCCACGCTATTTGCTGAGTTTGAACAAAATGAAGAAGCCGCCAATGCCAAATACAACGACAAAACCATAGAGGTAAAAGGCATACTGAAAGCCGTAGAACAAGAGGGCGACAAAATTACCCTCCAACTGCAAGCCGGCGAAATGGGCGGCATAAGCTGCGAAATGCAAGACAAATCTGGCGCTGATGCCCTAAAACCCGGCGATACAGTAACCGTAAAAGGCGTATGTACCGGCATGTTAATGGACGTGGTGCTGGTACGTTGTGTACTTAGCAAATAACAACAAGAAATTTTAACCTCTTACATCTTTTTCCACTTAATAACATTTTTAGCCATGAAAAAAAATTGGTTGTTTTTAGCGCTTTTTACCGTTTTAGCCACTGCAAATGTTTTTGCACAAGGTAAATTCTTTACCAAAAACGGACATATTGACTTCTTCTCTGCTACTCCGATGGAAAACATTTCGGCAAACAACGATAAAGTTGTAAGCATTTTAGACACCGAAACCGGTAAGTTAGATTTTCAGGTGTTGATTAAAGCCTTTGAGTTTGAAAAAGCCCTTATGCAGGAACACTTTAACGAAAACTACATGGAATCGGACAAATTCCCGAAATCTACTTTCAAAGGGCAAATTGTAAACCTGTCAGATGTAAATTTCAGCAAAAACGGTACGTATCAGGTAAAAGTTAGCGGCGATTTAACTATTCATGGTGTTACCAAAGCCGTGCAAGCGCCCGGTACCATTACCGTTAAAGACGGCACTATCACCGCTACTTCTAAATTTACCGTAGCAGTGGCAGATTACAACATTGAAATTCCGAAATTGGTAAAAGACAATATCGCTAAAAACATCGACATTAACTTGTCTATGAACTATCAGCCCTATAAGCAGTAATTAGCTATTTTTTTACTTTAAACAGGTGTGTTAAGTTGTTGTATTAACACACCTGTTTTTTTTGCACAAAAAATATACCTAAAAAACACGCTTTAAAATAAACTATTTATACCTTTATGTTCAGAATATAGCTCCCCCTCCCAATATCGGTTTTACCCAAAAAAAACAAACCGCCTACTGTATGCCTTAGCTTATAAGTGGTAAACCTTAGCCTTGTTATTTTGTTGTTTACAAGTTATTGTTCTGATTCAACTTATGATACAGCGCCTGCCAAACCTCAACCAAAAATCATTACAAAACAGCAACCAACCATATACTTACTAAACATACTAAACATGAAACAAATACCTTTACTCTGCGCACTCTTTATTTTGTTTTCTGCCCGTTTAACAGCTCAGGATTTTATGATGCAAGGCTGGTACTGGGATTACCCCAAAACTGCCTCCAATCCGACTGCCAATTGGGCTGATACCATTAAAAACAAAGCTGCCCAGTTAAGTAACGCCGGTTTTACCCACATGTGGCTGCCCCCGCTTTCTAATAGCAGTTCGGGCAATTTTAGCAATGGCTATAACCCCCGCGATTTATACGATTTGGGCGAATACAGCGGTCCTACCGGTTTTGGCACCCGGCAAGGGGTTGATGAGTGCATTGCTGCCCTTAATGCCAATGGTATAGATGCAGTAGCCGATGTGGTTTACAACCACCGAGACGGCGGACTGCCCGAGGTAAACCCCGCCGTAGAAGGCTGGATTGAAAACTACACTTGTACCAAAAAAAACAGCGGCGATGCCCCTTATCCTTCCGATAGGTTTCAGTGCATTATTCCGCTGGGTGGCGCTTCGCTCAATGGGGCAGGTACTTATTACTTTAAAATTGCCTCTGCCTCTAAACACCCTGATTTTTACGGCAGTAAATACAAAATTTATATGTGGACCAGCGTGGCGGGTTTTCAAAACCAACCTCCTTTAATAGAACAGGAACCTAATGGTGGCTCTGACTGTGGGCAAGCCAGCAACCCCACTTTTCTGCAATTAGGCAGAGATATGGAAGCCTTTATTGATAACGTGGGCAGTTGTGGCGGTAGTTGTGGCGTAGATGAGTTTGGGCTTACCTTAGCGCCCGGTCAGTTTAACCCCGCCGGCGACACGCTGCGCATAGTGCTTACCAACGTGAACAGTGGTTATACCGACCACTTTATTTACAGTATTTGGAGCGTAGCCCGTAACCAGGATATACAAAGCGAAATGCGCTACCTTACTTATACTAACTTTAACCCTATGCCCAGTGGCAGAGGCGGCATGGATTGGAGCTATTTTAGACCCAACGGCAACCCTACCCAACTAAACGGTGACCTTGATTTTATGTGGTTTTTTTATGACTATGACCAAACCGAACAAAAACTGCGCGACTCTCTTAGCGTATGGACCGAGTGGCTCTGGGACGATGTGGGCATACGAGGGCTGCGCTTGGATGCCGTTAAACATTTTCCGCCCTCCTACGTGGGCGAGCTGATGAACAGAATGCACGCCGCCGGACGAACTCCCAACATGGTGGTGGGCGAGTTTTTTGACGGAAACCCCGGATTACTTAACAACTGGATAACGCAGGTTTATGCCAATATGAACCCCGCAGCAGCCAACGCCATTAAAGTTCGCCTATTTGATTTTAACCTCCGCCAAGCGCTCAAAGATGCCTGCGATGCCTTTGGTTATGATGTGCGCAATGTGTTTAACTCCGGTATGGTGCGGGCAGCCGGCAGCAGCCCGTTTAATGTGGTTACCTTTGCCAATAACCACGATTACAGAGACCCCGGACAACCTATTCAAAACAGCCCGATGCTGGCTTATGCCTACATTTTAACCAACAACCAAGTGGGGCTGCCCTGCGTGTATTACCCCGATTACTACGGAACGCCTATTCCCAATACGCCCACCATAAACATGAAACCCCAAATAGATAAGCTCATGAAAGTGCATAAACAGAGCATTTTCGGGGCAACCGGCATTGACTACCTCAGTAGGTTTAGTACGCCTTATGCGCAATCTTTTGGCGGAGGATTTCCCAATACTACGTTGGTTTATCAATTGGGCGGCACGCCATCGGGTAAAAATGTGGTGGTAGCCATTAATTTTGCCGGCGGCACCGATACCCTCAAACTTGACCAAGGGGTAAATACATCGGGCGGCGCATTTACCCTTTCGCAAGGCGATACGCTGATGGATGTGCTAAAAAGGTCTAAGTTTCCGTATGCCAGAGTAGATTTCCTCAACCGCATTTATATACAACTACCCCCGCGCGACTACTCAGTATGGGTGGCTTGCAATATACCGCTTGCTCCTGTGGTATTGGCAAATCAAAGCATTTGTGCCGGTAGTTTGTTGCCTGCTCCGCTGGCAGTACAGGGTATAGCCGGTTACAGCTACAGGTGGTATGGCGCTGCCACCGGCGAGGCAAGTCTGATTGCCGAAGGCACCAATACCTATACCCCCACATTGCCACTGCCGCCGGGCGTGTATGAGTACTGGGTAGAGGCGGTAAACCAACAAGGTTGCTACAGCCTTACCCGAACCAAGGTAACGCTTACCGTTTACCCCTCGCCCACCCTTTCGGTGGCTTTTGTGGGCAATGCCACCTGCTTTGGCAGCAATAATGGGCAAGCCACCCTTACCGCAGATAACGGTACACAACCCTATAACTACCTATGGTCTGACGGATTGAATACCAACAGCGCCACCCGCCTCAATATACCCGCAGGCAGCTACACCGTTACTGTTTCTGATGTTAATGCTTGCTCTGCCACCACTACCCTCAGCATTGCCCAACCGCCTTTTATTACCAACCCTGTTACAGTGAGGGCTAAGGTGTTGTTGCAAGCGCCCTATAACACATCGGGTGGGCTTATGAGCACCCAACTCCTGCTAAACGGCTACCTGCCTACGGCACAACCCTACAATACCGCTCCATGGAACTACGCCGGTAATGAGTGTGTGCAAACACTGCCTCCGGGCACGGTTGATTGGGTGCTCGTAGAGGTGCGCTCTGCTGCCAACAACAATACTATTATTGCACGCCGTGCCGCCCTGCTGCGCAACGATGGCGTTATTACCGACCTTAGCGGAGCCGAGGGGGTTGCTTTTGGCAGTCTTACATCGGGCAATACCTATTTTATATCGGTAAAACACCGAAACCATGTGGGTTTATTGAGTGCCAGCCCTGTTGCCCTGCCCAATACCACTACTTATGACCTTACCAATGCTGCCAATATAAACCAGTTTGCCGGTCAAGCTGCCTTGCTAAACCCGGGTGTATATGGTATGTATGCCGGCGATGTGAACGGGAACGGCGTGGTAACTTATGCAGATTTTAATGTATTTATTGCCACCATACCCGGTATGGGCGGCAATTACCAACGCGCCGATACCAACTTAGACGGCAATGTGGATATAACAGACTTTAACTGGTACCGTACCAATGCCGGCGTAACTGGTATAAACCAAGTGCGCCAGTAAGTGGGTAGTGAAAAGCGAAGAGTAGTAGTTTTGGTAGATAGTAGATGGTACTTGGTATTTAGTGCAGAGTACTTGGTAGTCTTAATAATAGAGACGCACGGCCGTGCGTCTCTACCCTCCTAATTAATCTTAAATACTGCTGCTCAAAACTTGGTTGCGAAAGCATAACGGAGCTTACTGCTTAAACTGTAACAATTGCGCTATGTTTTCGCCTATTTGCTTGCCTTGCATGATGCCTTTATCTATGGCTTCGCGATAATGGATACCGCCGTATAATCGGGAAATGGCAGCCTCTTGTGCGGCTGCTTCAAAAGAGGCATAGTAACGTGGCGAGCCGTCAATGTCGGTTCGGGATACATGGGTAGAATCGGTAAAAGCAAAGTTGTTGCCAAACAAATTGGTGAGCAGGGTGGCGCAGGCTGCCGCCTGAACAGAATGGCCGGAGGTAAATTCCGGAAAGGGTGGGGTAATGAGTACAGGAGAAAAAGAGGGGTCTATGTGTTGTTGTATGTATGTAACGGGTCGCAGGAGGTTAAACTGATACTTACAGCGCCAGCAAGAAACAAAAGCATCGTGAACGCCCATACCTATTTTTGCATAAGTTTCGGCGCTAACGGCAAGGTTGGCGTTTTGTTTGCGTAGCGCTTGGGTGGCTATAGCAACTGAGTGCCCGGGTGGGGTAGCGGTATTACCCGGGTCATCGCTCCAAAATTGGGCAATTTTTTCTTGTTCGGGAGTTAGATTTTGCCGTGTATTATACACCTCTAATGCCTGAGCATAAAAAGGAGAGGCAACATTGGTAGAAAAGGGTATGGGTGTTTGCGGCTGTGTGTGGGTGATATTTGTGCTTACAAATGGGCGCACATTGCCCCAGTAGGGCTGCATAGCGTTTAAAAATGCCGGTGGTGTGGGCACCCAAAAACCGGGTCCGGTGGGCAGTACATAAGAAGCCGGGAAATTGTTTTGGTAACACTTATCTTGCCCATCGGTGGTGGAGTAGGCATACATTTGGGCAGCAACGGTTTTACCATAATCAACAGATATTGTTACTACTTCGGCATCAAAGCCGGTGGCAAGGGTTTGTTCTATGGCAGCATATAACGAGTCAATTCGGGTCATATTTGCCGCCGATGCAGGAGCATATAGTTTGCGCAGCATATCTGCCAAGCAGCTATTAGCTACCAATCCCCAGTGATACTCTGCATCTAAATCGGGTTTAGTAAGGGCTGCCGTGCTAAGTCCGTTTATTTGCCCGGCCAGCGATTGGTAGTTATCAGAGCCATTAACCACAGCCTCGTATAAGGCTACACCGGTGTAGGCATAGGCGCGTGCTGCTACGGGAGGGGTAAAGCCGGGCGTTTCTTTGGTAATTTTTCGGGCAAGGTCAAACCATTTATTGGCAACTTCGCCGCTAAAATCTTCGGTAGGGGCAATGATTTTTTCTTCTTTGCGGCAGGCAGAAAGCGCTAAAAGGAAAGAAAAAAACAAAATTAGGAGCAACCGGTTGTTTAATAAGGGTTTCATGGAAACATATTTTGAAGTGAGTAATGACTACTTTCTGCGTTTTTTTTCTTGCAAAAGCAATGCCAGCTCTCTGCTCATTTGCCCCGATACAGAGGTATTTTCTTCGCTTCGGCGTATGAGATAAGGAATTACCTCTCGCACGGGTCCGTAGGGCAGGTATTTGGCGGTGTTGTAACCCTGTTTGGCAAGGTTAAAAGAGAGGTGGTCGCCCATGCCGTAGAGTTGGGCAAACCACACATTTGGGTGGGTGGGTGGTATGCCGTGCTGCAACATGAGCTTACATAATAAGGTGGCGCTTTGCTCATTGTGCGAGGCATTACAAACAGCTACCTGATTTATGTTTTCGATGCAAAATTGGAGGGCGAGGTTAAAATCTCGGTCTGATGCAGCTTTATCGGGCTGAATAGGTGAGGGGTAGCCCATTTGTGCGGCGCGGGTACGTTCTTTTTCCATATAAGCGCCGCGTACTAATTTTACCGCCGCTGTAAAGTTTTTTTGACGGGCAGTTTGGGTAAGTTGTTGTAAAAACGCCAGCCGGTCGTGCCGGTACATTTGCAAGGTGGTAAAAGCAACCGGAAATTGTTGGTTATACTGCTGCATCATGGTATTTACCAATTCATCTATGGCGGGCTGAATCCAGCTTTCCTCTGCATCAAAATAAATGCTTATTCGGGCATCTTGTGCTATGCGGCATAGTTTGTGCAAACGCTCCCAAACGCGCTCCCACTCGGCTTGTTCGGCGGGGTTAAGGGTAGCGCCTGAGCTTACTTTTTCTAACAGGGCAAATCGGGCAAAACCGGTAACTTTAGTGCTGATGGCGGGAATGGCAGATAGGTTTTTTGAAAATGTTATGGAGCGAAGCAATTGCTCAATAGTGCGGTCAAAATCGGGTTCATCTTCTTTGGCTTCTACGCCGTAATCCAGCAATGATTTTACCCCGTATTTATCTAACCGGTTAATAACCGGCAGCGAGTCTTGCAAGGTTTCGCCACTGCAAAACTGCCGGTAAATGGTGTATTTAATAAACGGTGTAAGGGGTAAATGCCATTTTAATACTGCGCCTGCTAAGGTGGTACTGATTTTTACCAATGCAGGGCTGTTGATGAGTTTAAACAACCAATATGACTGAAACAACTCGCCATTTGATTTATAGGCAAATGCGGTTTGGGTATTGGTAAAATCGGGCAGCAGAGGCGAGCCGGAAGGGATATTTTGCGGCATAATAAATAGGGTGTTGGACTAAGACAGATGAATAAAAACCTTCTTGGGGGATTATATCCCGATTTTTAGTACAAAGGTACAAATAACTGCCCGATGTGCAGACGGTAAATGCCCAAAATGCGCTGTAACAATTATGCCTTGCCTATTACCATTTATTTTTGTTCAAATACAGCCACCTACTATTGTGTAAGAAATAGCCTGCATTTACCCTGATGTAGGGCTTGCTCTTAGCTATCTTGCCAAACGGTAAACGTATTTTTAGCCACTTCGGCTAAAAAGCGGCTGGGCATGGTGTAGTATTGGTCCCAACTGTTAAAATACCCGGGCATGGTAAGAAAAAGCTGTTCCTTAGCGCGGCTGGCAGCCACATAAAACAAGCGGCGCTCCTCCTCTAACTGGTCTATGTTTTTAAGGGCGCGCACAGAGGGGAAAAGCCCGTCTAGGAGGTGGGGCACAAAAACGGCGTACCACTCCAGCCCTTTGGCAGAGTGAATAGTGGTAAGGGTGAGGGGTTTATCTTCCGACTCGTCAATGAGGGGGCTATTTTGGTTTTGGAACTGAGTAGAGGGCGGGTCTAAGGCAAAATCAGAAAGAAAGCGCTCTATGGTTTCGTATTTGCAGGCAAGGGTATAAAGCACGTCAATATCTTGCAATCGGGCTTCATAATCGGCTTCAAGGGTGCGCAAAATAGGGGCGTAGTAGTTTTTTAGGGTTTCTATTTTGGTAGCTACGGTAATATCGTTTCGTTGTGCCTGCTGTAAGGCATCTTGGAGGTTGAGCAAATCGGGTCCGAACTTACGTTTTTCGAGCGTTGAGAAGTCAATTTTACCATTGTTTTGCTGAATAGTTTCCATGATTTTGCTTGCCGTTACCAAACCTATGCCGGGTACTAATTTAAGCACACGGTTCCAGGCTACGGCATCAAAGGGGTTTAGCACTATGCGCAGGTAAGCAATGAGGTCTTTAACATGTCGGCGCTCTGTAAATTTTATACCGCCCACTACCACATAAGGAATGGAACGCTTGAGGAGTTCGGCTTGAATAAAATTGCTGTGAAAGGTAGAGCGGTAAATAACGGCAATATCGTTTAGGGCAACACCTTTTTCTCTGAATTGCAAAATATGATTTACCACAAACTCGGCTTCGGCTTGCTGGTCGTAGAGTTTGGCAACGGTGGGTTTAAGGGGTGTATTGTTGGCAGAAAACAATGATTTGCGGTAGCCCAATCGGGCATTATTGGCAATGGCATTGGTAAAATTGAGCAGGGGTTGGGTACTGCGGTAGTTTTGCTCTATTTTAACCACTTTACAATCGGGATAAGTAGCCGGAAAAGTGAGTATATTTTCAAAATTAGCGCCTCTGAAGGCATAAATGCTTTGAGAGTCATCGCCCACCACCATGATATTGCGGCTGCCTTGTGCTATAAGGTCAAGGATTTCTTTTTGCACCACGTTGGTATCCTGAAACTCATCAACCATAAGGTATCGGTAAGCCTTTTGAATGGTTCGCCTAAAAGGGAGGTTGTCGCGAAGCGAATCGCGCAGTACGTCCATTAGGTCATCATAATCAAACAGTTTATTGGCGGCTTTATACTGTTTATAGGCTTGGGCAAGCAGGTTAAGGTCGGCGGTAAACTCCAGCAGGGCGGTATATTCATGGCGCAGCACTTCTTCTATGGGGATATTACAGTTTCGGGCTTTAGAAATAATGCTTTGAATGCGGCTTTTTTTAGGGAAAGCCATGTGTCGTTTGGCAAAGTTCATTTCCTGCCTAATAAGGTCTATTACGTCTTCGGAGTCTGCGGTATCAATAATGGTAAAATTAGGCGGCAGGTTAAGCATACGGGCATAATGGCGCAGGGTATGGTTGGCAAAAGCGTGGTAAGTGCCGCGCATTATTTTTTGGGCATTGCTGTTTTTAAGCAGTTGAGAAGTGCGGTCAATGATTTCGTTAGCTGCTTTTCGGGTAAAGGTAAGGAGCAAAATTTGTTCGGGCGGGATACCTGTTTCCAGCAGGTAGGCTGTACGGTACACCACTGTTCGGGTTTTACCACTGCCGGCGCCAGCTATTACCAACAGCGGACCTTGTACGGTGGTAGCGGCAAGGTATTGGTTTGGATTAAGGCTATTTTGGTAATCAATGGTTAGTTTTTTGTTGGCAGGCAGCAGGGCAGAAGCAGTTTGTGGGGTAATAACCCGTTTTTCAATACTGCCGGCTATGTTTTGCAGCCGTTCAATGCGCTCCTGTACATCGTCATTTACCGGCACAGTAGCATAGTTATCTATGTGTATATTATTCAGGTCAGTTTGGTTGCCTCTGAGGTAGGGGTTATTGGTGTGGGGTTCAATAACCGAACCCTCATCGGCAGTAGAATCCGACTGGTAATTGGGTACAAATGTTTTTAAAAAGTTTAAAATCAGGTCTTTATCCGATGGATTATTGCTCATGGGGTTTGGCTAATTGTAGGCGGTAAAAATGGCAAAGCAGTACTTTGAACAATAAAGGTAAGGGTTTTACCCACAAAAATACAACCCTAAAGGGCAATTTTATTTAGAGGGTAGTGCGTTGCTAAAAAAGTACCTACCTGCTTAACAAGGCAGTTGAGCGTAGCTGCCATGGGGCACAAACAATTTAGCCGGTGTTAAAACATACAATACCAAACCCCAAAAAAATAGTATCTTTGCAACAGAACAAAAGCAGAAATAAAATGATTGCAGAAACAAACCTACTTACACTAAAAGAAGCTGCAGCGTTTGCAAGCCAGTATACAAATAAAAATATAACCGTTTCTAATATTTCTTATTTGGTAAACTATGGAAGAATACCTAAGCGAGGAAAAAATGGAACAGTTTTAATTGAGAAACAAGAACTTATCAAATACTATGAAGGCTATTATGGAAGTCGTGAGTTAGACTGGAAAGGCAAATTAGGCAGCGATTTGAATTGGGCTTTGAGTTTTGAGCATCTCAAAGAAGCCGAAACCACCAAACACGTACACCGCTTACACCCCTACAAAGGCAAATATATTCCTCAATTAGTAGCATACTTTTTAGATGACCACACAGACGAATTTAAAACGCAAGCTTTTTTCAAAAAGGGCGATATTGTACTTGACCCTTTTTGTGGCAGTGGTACAACTTTAGTGCAGGCAAACGAATTAGGCATTCATGCTATTGGTGTAGATGTTTCGGCTTTTAATGCTTTAATTGGTAATGTCAAAGTATCAAAAGTAGATTTAACAAACCTTTACCAAGAAACTCAACAAATAAGTAGGGCGTTTAAACAATTTATTGCCAATGCCCCTCACCTTGAATTTGAGAAAGAACTTGCAGACTTTTTGACAGAATACGATAAAAAATATTTTCCTTCGCCCGATTTCAAAATTAAGGTAAGGCAAAAAGAAATTGACGAAAAAACATATGCCGAAGCCCACGATAAAATTGTTTTGGAAAAATTCAATGATTTGATAGCTAAATACAACCTAAAAATAAAGCAAGATCAACAAGATACCTTTTTAGATAAATGGTATTTGCAACCTGTTCGCAAGGAGATTGACTTTGTATTTGACCAAATTAAAAAAGTACAAAACCCAACCACTAAAAAAGCTCTTACCGTAATTTTAAGCCGTACCATTCGCAGTTGTAGGGCAACTACTCATGCAGATTTGGCAACTTTGGTAGAGCCTGTAACTACTACTTACTATTGTGCCAAACATGGCAAAATTTGTAAGCCCTTGTTTTCAATGCTTTCGTGGTGGGAAAGATACTGCAAAGATACCATTCAGCGTTTTGCAGAATTCTCAAAACTGAGAACCAATACGTTTCAGTATTGTTTAAATGGCAACTCGGAAACGATAGACATTTTTGCTACATTAGAAAAAAAATATCCCGAATTTTATGAATTAGGACAAAAACAAAAAATAAAAGGTATTTTTTCCAGTCCTCCATATGTGGGTTTAATTGACTATCACGAACAACACGCCTACGCTTATGATTTGTTTGGATTTGCAAGAAAAGACGAGCAGGAGATTGGTTCAATGGCTAAAAAGCAAACCAAACAAGCCCAACAAGATTACGCAAAAGGCATTGCTAATGTGTTGAACAACTGCAAAAGGTTTTTGACAGATGACTACGATATTTTTTTAGTTGCAAACGATAAAAATAACTTGTACCCACAAATTGCAGAAATGGTGGACATGCAAATAGTTAATCAGTACAAACGTCCTGTTTTGAACCGAACAGAGAAAGACAAAGGCGCTTATTCTGAGGTTATCTTTCACTTTAAAAGTAAGTAAATTATGCAATCAATACTTTAAAAATAATTCACACTAATTACATTTGAAGCGCTTAGCTTCGCAACCTCAAATCACATCCACAAATAAATGGCTTTATCTAAAATTCAAAAATTTCAAATTCAAGAAGTTATCAAAACTTGTCTTCGAAGCAAGTTTAAAAACTATAAGCCCGAAAGCAACTATATGCCATTTCATCACGCTTTATTGGGCAAAGATAGAATGGCTTTGTTTTCTTTCATACAATCTTTAAACACTACATTTGGCTCTTCCATTTTTGAACCAGTTGCGATGGCATTGTCTGCAACCCATTTCAAAGCAGCAAGAGCACAATTTGTAGTAGGCAGCGAAATTAGTGAATTTGCCCAAAAAGAAATCCAGACTATCATCAACGAACTTTCTATGGGAGCCGAACCCAATAAAGTAAAAGAGATAGAACGAATACGCCAAGTTTGCCAAAAAGGAGCAATGCAAAAAATCAAAACAGTGAAAGTAGATTTGTATATAGAAACACAAAGTACTGAAATTCATCTGTTTGACCTAAAAACAGCCAAACCAAACACCAGCAATTTTAAAGACTTCAAAAGAACACTATTAGAGTGGGCTGCCATCATTCTAGCCCAAAATCCAAATGTAAAAATACATTCTTACATAGCCATTCCTTACAATCCGTATTACCCCGAACCTTATCAGCGCTGGACATTAAAAGGCATGTTAGATTTACCACAGGAGCTAAAAGTTGCCGAAGAATTTTGGAATTATTTAGGCGGAGGAGATGCTTATGAAGACTTATTAGACTGTTTTGAATTAGCCGGTATTAAAATGCAACAAGAAATTGATGCGTATTTTCAAAAGTTTAAATAGCAAAAACAAAACGCCGGCAACCAACAGAGCATTTATGACAAGGTGAGCAAACAAGCCAATGTAACCTTTTGTGTTTTCTATTGGCATTTGTACGCATAATTACCCAAGCGCTATTAAAGCGCTGCACCAATAACTTTCTGCAAAGTAACGCAACACATTATTTACAAATTAGGTAAAAAAACAACCTAACCGGCTACCTACCTTAGGGGAACAAAAAAATATCCCTCAATTTTGCAACTTTGTTGCAATAAGGCGTACCTTTGCAGTATAATAACCTACAAGCCATGTTTATGAAGCAGTATTACCGCCGGTTGGCAAGTAAGTTGCCCACAGCCGGCACTTTTTTAACGGCGTTATGTGCGGTGCATTGTTTAGCAATGCCCATGCTGCCTGTAATGGGAGGAGCATTTGCTGCTGCTGTTATGGGTAATCCATGGTTGGAGTTTTTGCTGCTGCCCTTAGCTTATGGTTTTGCCGGATACGCCTTGTATAAAAGCTATCGTTTGCACCTGCGCAAGTTGCCTGTGCAGTTATATATGGCAGGAGTAGCAATGGGCATAATAGGTTTAATTTTTCACATGCACCTGTTAATGGCGCTGAGCGCTCTGCCCGTAATAGCCGCCCAATATGCCAATTACCGGCTTAGTCAGGTTTGTTGTGCGCACTAAAGTTGGTTGTTTGGCAGTTTATTGTTTACTTTGCAACCCTAAATCCTTGTAAAAGCATCAGGCATTTTGCCTGCGGCAAAGATTTGCCCTCTTCATATTCAAAGTAATTTAAAAATATATTTGTGTTTGCACCCAATTTGTTTTCGCAAAAAGTAGCCCTTGTAACCGGCGGCGGCAGTGGTATAGGTATGGCTATAGCTAAGCAACTGCTACACTACGGCGCTAAGGTTTACATAGCCTCCCGAAAAGAAGAACGCCTGCAAAAAGCCCTTGCCGAGCTTAGCCCACTGGGAGCCTGCGATGCCTTTGCCTTAGATATTCGCAACCCCGAAGAGGTAGAAAAATTAGCCAACTACATTAAGGAAAAAGAAGGCAAATTAGACATTTTGGTAAACAATGCAGGCGGGCAGTTTCCATCGGCAGCCGAAATGATTTCGCCCAACGGGTGGAACGCCGTTATTAATACCAACCTAAACGGCACGTTTTACCTTACCCGGCAAATGTTTCACACCTTTTTTATGTCGCAAAAACAAGGTACGGTGGTAAACATTATAGCCAATATTTACCGCGGCTTTCCGGGTATGGCGCATACCGGCGCTGCCCGTGCAGGCGTAGATAATCTTACCAAAACACTGGCAGTAGAGTGGTCGCCCTACCAAGTACGCATCAATGCCGTAGCGCCGGGCATCATCAAATCATCGGGCTTAGAACAGTATCCGCCCGATATATTGAAAGGCATCAGCGATAAAATTCCGCTCAAACGACTGGGCAGTACCGATGAGGTGGCATACCTTACCCTGTTTTTAGCCAGCCCCATGGCAAACTTTATTACCGGCGAAACGGTATATATAGACGGCGGGCAACGCTTATGGGGCGATATGTGGGAAATGTAAGGCAATTTTTAGCCCAATGTTTCGTTTTACCAACTATATTTTGTTGGTTTCAAAACAAAGCCGTACCTTTGCAGGCTATGAATACTGTTTTTATGAGGGCATTAGCAGGTTTTTTGCTGCTTATTACATTTCTGACCATAAGCTCCTGCGACCCCTACCAAAAGTTGCTTAAAAGTAGCGACTATAAAATGAAGTATGAAAAGGTAAAGGAATTTTACAATGAGGGGCAGTACGAAAAAGCGCTTCCCCTGTTTGAAGAACTGATGGGCATTTATAAAGGAACAAAAGATGCCGAAAAATTGTATTACTACTATGCCTTTTGTCATTTCGGAACAGAAGACTACTTGTCTGCCTCACATTACTTCAAAACATTTTTAACCGCCTACCCCCGCAGCATTTATGCCGAGGAAGCCCAGTTTATGATAGGTTACAGCTACTATAAAATGTCGCCACAAACCACACTTGAACAAGCCAATACCCAAAAAGCCATAGATGCACTCCAAATGTTTATTAATGCCTATCCCAATAGCTCAAGAATAGCACAAAGCAATAACTTAATAGACGAACTAAGACAAAAATTAGAAACCAAAGCCCTCAGCGCAGCCGACTTATACTACAAACTCAAAAGCTACAAAGCCGCCGCTACTTCATACAGAAACATCTTGCTGGAATTTCCCGATACTAAACAAAAAGAGGAAATTATGTTTAAAGTACTCAAAGCCTACTACCTGCTGGCAATTAACAGCATAGAAACTAAAAAACGAGAGCGATTTTTGCTTGCCGTAGATGCTTTTGACGAATTTGCCGAACAGTTTCCTGCCAGCAAGTACTACCGAGAAGCCGAAAAAATTTATTCCACCTGCACCGATAACCTTTCAAAAAGCAACGAAAATGTCCAATAAAAAGAAAAAACAGTACAATATCAGCCCCCACATTGAGGCTCGCAACATGTCGGTTATTGCCAATAAAACGGGCAACGTATATGAGTCGTTAAACGTAATAGCTAAACGCGCCAACCAAATATCGGTAAAAATTAAGGAAGAACTCCACAGCAAAATTGAAGAGTTTGCCTCCAGCACCGATACCTTAGAAGAAGTACATGAAAACAAAGAGCAAATAGAAATTTCGCGCTTTTATGAGCGTATGCCCCACCCCACCCTACTTGCTTTGGAAGAATTTATGGACAATAAACTGTACCACCGCCCCATAGAATCTGCTAAAACAGAAGAAGAAACCAACGCCAAAAAACTATAAACTACCCATTTGGTTACTACCGGCAACCTGCGCCGGCAGTTTTTTCAGAAGGCAATAATCCTCAATGCAGGAATATTGCCTTTTGCTTTAAATAAACGCCTCAGCTTTATACACACCAGTTTAGCATACCTGTTTTTTTTACCCTTTACTTCTTGTTATGACCCTGCAAGGCAAAAAAATACTTTTAGGCGTATGTGGCAGTATAGCCGCCTTCAAGGCAGTTATATTAGTGCGACAGCTGGTAAAACAAGGAGCAATGGTAAGAGTAATAATGACCCCCGATGCCGCTGCTTTTGTAGCGCCGCTTACTTTTTCTACCCTCTCTAAAAATGAGGTTTATATCCATTTTTATGAAAAAGGCGAGCAAGTATGGCATAACCACGTTGAGCTGGGTTTGTGGGCAGACCTGCTGCTCATAGCACCCGCAACGGCAAACACTATGGCTAAATTAGCAAACGGTTTGTGTGATAACCTGCTGTGCGCCACCTACTTATCTGCCCGATGCCCGGTATATATAGCCCCTGCCATGGATTTAGATATGTGGCAGCACCCCGCCACCCGCCGAAATATAAACCTGCTTCAAGCCGCCGGTAACCATATGCTATCAGTAGGCACCGGCGAACTTGCAAGCGGTTTGTGGGGCGAAGGCAGATTAGCAGAACCCGAAACCATATTGCAACACTTAGTCGCCTTTTTTACCACTGCCCCCCTGCCCTTAGCCGGCAAACAGGTGCTTATTACCGCCGGTCCTACTTATGAACCCATAGACCCTGTGCGGTTTATAGGCAACAGGTCATCGGGTAAAATGGGGCTGGCACTGGCAGAAACAGCCCTCCAAATGGGCGCTTCGGTTTGCCTTGTTTTAGGTACTAACAGCCTGAGCATTAACCCGCACCCAAAACTAACGGTAATACCCGTAGAAACAGCAGAACAAATGTTTGCCGCCACAGTAACCCACTTTGCCGCCGCCCATATAGCCATACTTGCCGCCGCCGTTAGCGATTATACACCTGCCCAAACCCACCCCGTAAAAATTAAAAAAACCGAACAAGACCTAACCCTCACCCTCCGTAAAACCAAAGATATACTGGCATACCTTGGAACGGTTAAACAGCCCCACCAAATACTGGTAGGGTTTGCCTTAGAAACCAATAATGAACAAGAAAACGCCCAACAAAAATTGGTTAAAAAAAACTTAGACTTTATTGTGCTTAACTCCCTTCAAAATCCGGGCGCCGGTTTTCAACACACCACCAACCAAGTAAGCATATTAAATAAAGAAAACAACTGGACACACTATCCGCTCCTGTCTAAACAAGAAACAGCCGCCCATATCCTGCAAACCATTACCGCAGCATACCAAAACCAACAGCCCTAACCCACCGTTTTAACCCTCACCACCCAACAGGCAAAAAATACTCAACCCAAATTCACTACTTTCAACCTTTTTGCGTTATTATTGTACCTGATTTTGCAAATATCATCAAAACTCCCCCTCAACCCATGAAAAAATTCCTCCTTATAGCCATACTAACCCTTGGCTACTGCCATTTTGCCCAAGCACAAGAACTTAATGCACTGGTAAACGTGCAAACCCCACAACTGCGTATAACCGATGCCAAAGTGTTTCAAACCCTGAGCAATGACCTGCGCGAGTTTTTGAACGGCAGAAAATGGACAGATGACTCCTACACCGCTAACGAACGCATCAATTGCAGTTTTTTAATTACCATTAACGAAGAAATTTCTAATACCCGATTTAAAGGCACTATTACCGTACAATCGTCGCGTCCGGTGTATAACTCAGCTTATGAAAGCATTGTTATTAACCACCAAGATAGGCAGGTAGAATTTGATTACGTAGAATACCAGCCCTTAGAGTATAACGATAACGCTTACCTAATGGAACTAACCTCGCTCATGGCTTATTATGCCTACATTATTATAGGCTACGATGCCGATACCTTTTCGTCTAACGGGGGAAGCAATATATTTACCAAAGCCCAAAACGTGCTTAATGCCGCCCAAGCATCTAAATCAAAGGGCTGGCAATCTTTTGACGGTACCCGAAACCGCTACTGGCTTGTTCAAAACCTTACCGACTCGCGCCACAAACCCCTGCGCGAAGCCTACTACCGCTACCACCGCCAAGGATTGGATAATATGTTTGCCAACCCAAACGAGGCACGAGGCAACGTAGTGAGCGCACTGGAAATGATTAACGAAACCAATAATAACAACTCTAACTCTATGGCGGTAGATTTGTTTGTAACTGCCAAAGGCACCGAAATAACCAACATCTTTGCCGATGGCAGCGTAATGCCGCCCGATAAGGTTAAAGTGCTCAATGTAATGTCAAGAATAGACGGCGCTAATATGGCACAGTACAACCGCATTAATGCCAGTACCACTAACTCACCCGGTAAAGGAATGCCCAATGCGCCCATGGATATGCGCCCAAAAGGTAACGAGCCCCAGTTTCAAATGCTAGACGGTAAACAATAGCCGGCACCCACAGCATACTTACCTGTAATTAGCATAGGCAAATAGCCGCTATCATAAAGCGCAAAATGGTTACTGTTTGTCTCAAAATAGGGTGATAGTAAATGAGTTGCCTCTCAATTAAATTAGCATTTATGCTATTTTGACAATGGTTTAATAGGAAGAATAACTTTTTTGCAAAAATGGTAACAAAAATATTTTGCTGAAAGTTAAACAAATGAATACCGCTATGAAGCAACCTCCACTAACCGACCAAGACATAGTAAATGGATTTAGGTGTAATAACCAAGACATAATTGTAGCCGCTTACAAGCTCATTATACCAAATGTTAGGGCATTTGTGTTAAGCAGAGGCGGTAATAAAGCAGAGGCAGAGCAGGTAGCATGGCGAGCATTGACCAAATTTTGGCAGCGCTGCCAAAAAACCGATTTTGAGTTAGTAGAGCATTCATCGGGTTTTGGCGCTTATATGGCACGCACCTACCGAAATGTATGGGCAGACTGGCATAAAGAAGGAGAAATTAAACTTAAATCGGCAACTTTAGCGCCCGATACTACGTCTAAAGAACAAATCTCACTTAGAGAAGAAGACGATGACCCAACCAATAACCGAAAAAGCAACGCTAACCTTGAACAATTAGCCGATGAATTTAAAACCGATGAAAAAGTGGCGCTCAATAATGTGAGTACATACATTTGGCAATTGGTGGATAGTTTATCAGAAAAATGCAGAGATTTTTTTAGATTGTACTACCAAAAAGAGTTGAGTTACGAAGAAATTGCCCAAGAAAAAAAAGTATCGGAGGGCGCTATCAGAAAACAAAAAAACGAGTGCAAAGAGCCTTTTGTAAAAAAGCTAACCAATAGCCCCTTTTTTAAAGAACTGCAAGAAAACTTTCCTCACTTGGTAAAAAAAATAGTACAATAACCACACCTCACTAAAAATCACTTATATCATACACGCTAAACAAAAAAAACATTTTTAAACTGCGCAAAACGCAACAAGATGCTGGACGAACAAACCAAACAACAATTAGAGAGCTACGCCAAAGGCAAATTGAGCCCCGATGAGCATAGCAAATTTACCCAAATACTGGAGCAAAACCCCCAATTGCAGGAACTGCTACTTGCCGAAAAATTAATTCAGCGCACACTTGCACTTTCTCCTATTGAGAAAGCAAAACAAATTGTAGAAACATTAGGCGAAGATTTGTTTTTAGACGAAAAAGAAAACATATCCACTGCCCCCCACCAAGCCAATGATGGTTATACACTCAATGAATTGCTTAGTATGTTTGGTTCGGTAGCTCATTTAGAGGCTGAATTAGTAGGCAGAAGCATATCAACCGGCAATCAGGAGTCTTTGGAAGAAATGGTTTTGTTGCCCGAAAATAATGTGGACTGCCCCGATAACGTTTTATACTTTGCCTTTGCCCAAACTACCCCCATAACTATTACCATTTTGGTTATTAACAGTCAAGAAGAAGAAATTCCCCTTCTCAATAACTGTATAGAAGCAAACTCAAGTAATTTTACGCTCTCCTTGCCCGCAAACCTGCCCCCGGGCAAGTATTACTGGCAACTGCACCCACAAACTGCCAACCGCAGCCTGCGCCGCAAATACGGAATAGCCACCGGCAATTTTTATATTAACGAAAGGTTAAATCCGCATAAATAACCGCCAATAGTAAGTTTACTTTATAGCCCTGCGTGCCATTTTATCGGTGCGGGCGCGCCATGTTTCTGCTTGGTTTAAGTGTTTATCGCGCTTTTCCATTACCTTTTCTGAAACAGGAGGCAAGTAGCCCAATACGTCAAAGTACGATTGGCGGCTTATAGATTCATAATGCCCACTTTTCGCACCCACGCAAATAATTATATTTATCGTGCTGTTTTTCAGGATATTAAAAATAGATGCAATTTCGATAAAAATTAACTTGTACCTATAAGTCCCTGACAATCAGACCTAAAATTTTTAGGTGCGGAAGGTGGGATACAGGTTTATTGTCCATACGCCGGTTTGCCATTTGCAATTGAGTAATTGCGGAAACAAACCAATAAACACTGCTGCCACACCTGCTAAAACCCAATACCGATGTTGCCACAACAATTTTAAGCGTGGCGTAACATCTTTTACAGCGGTTATACCCCAAAAAACCGGTAACAATATCACTATCAGATTGGTTAGCCTTACACAACCTATTAAACCTACACAAAAACCAATGCCTACCAAGTAATAGGCTTTTTTGCTTTGCTGCCATTTGGTTGTAAGGTATAACAACACCGAAAACAGAAAAAAAGAATATACATGCGACATGGTTCCTTCATACGTGGCGTAATACAGCAAATTTGTACCGCAAACCAAGATTATTAAGGTAAGCGCCGTTACGTAATCCGGAAAATAGCGCAGCAAAACGGCACGCAAAAAAAACAACGCCAACCCTATGTAAAACAAAGTTCCTATTATAATCCATTGTTTGTAAGGCAGGCTAAACCCATCGGGTTTGTATTTTGAGCTGTTTGATGCCGCATAATGCCCCAATAAAAAAAAGGGTGTTTGCAAAATGGCTACGCCTATGGCATATTTATTGAGCGTTTTACCACCTATTTCTTGGGTAAACTCTTTTGCATCTAAACTGTGGGCGTTAAAAAAAGCATAGTTGTAATCCTTGTAGATAAAGTGCGCCGGTAAATAAGCGTAATAACCGCCGCCATCGTAATGAAACTGAGAATTTCTTTTAACTACCCTACCCGAATTTGCCGTTACGTTTACCACCAACAAGCACATAAGTATAGCCAATACCGACCATGCCTGCTTAAAACCCGGCAAAGTTGTAAATTTTTTCAACACAAAATAAAATTTGGCGGTTTGGTGGGAATATGTTGCCGCTGCAAAAGTGGTTATTTATTTTTGCAATAACACATCTTTTATTTGTTGCAACTCATTGTTTAGCCGTGCATTTTGTTTTTTCAGCTCCTCAATCATTGTTTGCTGCTCCTGCACCGCTTTTACCAATGGTACTACAAACTGCTGATAACTGAGGGAGTAGTAATCATCGGGGTTTTGGGGAGTGTGCAAGCCGTTAAAATCATAACCGGCGGCTTTGGCGGCAGTTTCTACCTCTTGGGCTATAAACCCGCTTTGGCGTATGGTTTCGGCTGGGGTAAAATTCATGTTGTTTATACTGCTGCGCTGTAAGCTATCGGGCAAATGGCGCATCAAAAACTGCTGGTGTTGGCGGGCTTTGTAGTTGTAAACCACCGGTCGCAATCGGGTTATAAAATCTAAGCCGCGCACTTCTTCGGTAATGTTTTGTTTAAATCGGGCATCGCTGGTGGTATAAACTACCGGTCCTTCTACCACTGTTACCGAGGTATTACCTATACGTACCTTATTACCTACATTTACCGAAGCGCCATATCCAATAGCCGTAGCATTGGTGAGCGCGCCCGATGAAACATTTGCGCTATTACCTAATGCCGTATTTTGAGCGCCTGTAACGTTTGTAAGAAGAGCAAATTTGCCCACTGCGGTATTTTCGTTGCCCGTAGTAGTGCCCGAAAGTGTACCGCGTCCAATAGCGGTATTGTCATCTCCATCAGTATTGACAGACAGCGCACCTCTACCAATAGCGGTATTTTCGCTGCCCGTAGTGTTTAAGTATAGCGCACGGTAGCCGGCGGCAGTGTTTTCATCGCCGGTACTGTTAGTATAAAGCGCTTCATTACCGGTGGCAGTGTTAGAAAATCCGGTTGTGTTTAGGTAAAGAGCGGTGTATCCGGTAGCAGTATTTCGGTAACCGGTAGTGTTTGCATACAAGGCTTTAGAACCAATAGCTACATTACCCTGACTGTGTACCGCTGAGCTTGCACTTAACCCATTATTGTATAAAGCGCTATCGCCCACAGCAACCAAATTACTTCTATTGGTATTAAAGAATAATGCTCTAATGCCTACTGCCACATTAGATATGCCTGTTCCGTTATTGTCAAGCGCATCAGTGCCATAGGCGCTATTGTAGCTTCCGGTAGTATTACCATTAAGCGCCCCAGAGCCAGTGGCAGTATTATCTTTGCCTGTAGTATTGGAGGCAAGTACACTCATGCCATTAGCGGTATTCCCCTCACCCGTAGTGTTGTTAAAAAGTGCAAAGTAGCCATTAGCGGTATTCCCCTCACCCGTAATGTTGTGAATAAGTGCAAAATAACCATGAGCAGTATTGCCACTACCCGTAGTATTATTAGCAAGTGCATTACAGCCGGTTGCAGTATTATACAATCCTGTTGTATTAGCAAAAAGCGATTCGCTACCAACAGCAGTATTAAAATTACCTGTTGTATTATAGTAAAGCGAATTTTTGCCAATAGCAGTGTTTAACACACCAATAGTGTTTAAATAAAGCGCGCTTTGCCCTACGGCAGTATTGTCATAGCCATCTGTATTTGAAAAAAGCGCATTTCGCCCAATAGCGGTATTAGAATAACCCGTAGTATTAGCAGAAAGCGCACTTCGCCCCAGAGCAGTATTGTTAAAGCCCGAAAGAGAATACCCGGTATTACCTACACTGGTACTGCCCGAGAATACCCTTACCCATCTTGCCTCCTCGCTATACATGGCATAGGGCACACTAACCAACTGCTGAGTACCCATATCAATAAATGGTTGTGCGCCTGCACCATCGGGGTCAAGTTCTGTTTGCAGGAATTTGGGTTCTCCGTCTGTCCAGGTAATACTTGAATAAGTACCTGTATTAGGCGCTCCGCTGCCTATTTGCAAATTTAACAACCCTTGTGCGGTGGTGGTTAGGTTGTGTGTTTCCTGATACTGAACCGGTCCGCCGGCATTATTCTGCCTTATTGATAGCCGCACCAATACGGTTTGGTTTATTAGCGTTTGCCCACTTGCATTGCGGGCTACAGCCTGATAATTGATGCGCTGCGGTACTTGAGCATAAGTAAAAACAGCATAACAGCATAACGCTGTAAGAAGGAACAAAAAGTGGTGTAAATTTTTCATTTTTGGTGGAGGTTAGTATGAAAAAATCAGGTAAAGTTACAAGTTCTATTGATACTACCTCTTTTTGGCTAAAAAATTACCCCGATGTGTGCAAAACAAGGGGTAAATACTAAAAATAGAATTCCGATTTTTACCCCTTTGGCAGACAAGGCAGGCTTTTAACCCACTCAGCATTACAAAACCTGCCCTGTTACCAGAAACAAGGCGAGTTTACAATACTTTATTACTTGGTTATTTTTTTTGCAGCAGCAGGGCTTTTATCTGTTGCAATTCGGTTTCCAATTTAGTTGCTTTTTGCTGAAGTTGCTCAATGGTTTGGTTTTGAGCATTAATCATTGTTTGCTGCTCCTGCACCGCTTTTACCAATGGTACTACAAACTGCTGATAACTGAGGGAGTAGTAATCATCGGGGTTTTGGGGAGTGTGCAAGCCGTTAAAATCATAACCGGCGGCTTTGGCGGCAGTTTCTACCTCTTGGGCTATAAACCCGCTTTGGCGTATGGTTTCGGCTGGGGTAAAATTCATGTTGTTTATACTGCTGCGCTGTAAGCTATCGGGCAAATGGCGCATCAAAAACTGCTGGTGTTGGCGGGCTTTGTAGTTGTAAACCACCGGTCGCAATCGGGTTATAAAATCTAAGCCGCGCACTTCTTCGGTAATGTTTTGTTTAAATCGGGCATCGCTGGTGGTATAAACTACCGGTCCTTCTACCACTGTTACCGAGGTATTACCTATACGTACCTTATTACTTGCATTTACCGAAGCGCCATACCCAATAGCCGTAGCATTGGTAAGCGGAACAATACTACTTGCATTAGCGCTCCTGCCAAGACCGGTATTTTGGTTGCCGGTAGTGTTGGCAAAAAGTGCATCTTGCCCAATAGCGGTATTTTCGTTGCCCTCTGTATTAGAAAAAAGCGCCTCTCGCCCAATAGCGGTATTAGACTGTCCGGTAGTATTATTGTAGAGCGTTCTTCGTCCGATAGCGGTGTTATTAAACCCTGTTGTATTGAAAAAAACTGCATCTCGCCCAACAGCAGTATTGGAAGTACCCAAAGTATTGTTAAAAAGCACTCTTAACCCGATAGCGGTATTTTCGTTGCCCTCTGTATTAGAAAAAAGTGCATCTCGCCCCATAGCAGTATTGGAGTGCCCGATAGTATTGTTGTGGAGCGTTCTTCGTCCGATAGCGGTATTATCAACCCCTGTTGTATTGAAAGCAAGTGCATCTCTACCAACAGTAGTGTTGCTGGTACCATTAAGCAAATATGTTGTAACACCTACACTGGTATTGGTTGCGCTCATTCTTAGCCACGTTACGTCTTCACTATACAAGGCATAGGGTACACTAAGCAATTGCTGTGTACCCATATCAATAAAAGGTTGTGCGCCTGCGCCGCCATCGGGGTCAAGTTCTGTTTGCAAAAATTTGGTTTGTCCGTCTGTCCAGGTAATGGCGGTAAAAGTACCGCTATTAGGTATGCCAAGCCCCATTTGCAGATTTATTAAACCCTGCGGCGTGGTAATAAGGTTGTGTGTTTCCTGATACTGAATGGCACCATCAACAGTGGTTTGCCGCACCGATAGCCGTACCGATACAGCTTGGTTTATTAGCGTTTGCCCACTTGCATTGCGGGCTACAGCCTGATAATTGATGCGCTGCGGCACTTGGGCATAAGTAAAAACAGCATAACAGCACAACGCAGTAAGAAAAAACAAGAAGTGGTGTAAATTTTTCATTTTAGAGTAGCGTTTTTTTGGACAAAATTGCAGGAAGATATAAATTATGATGAGCTGCTCTTCTTTTAGCTAAAAATGACCCTGATTTGCAAAAACATAGCGGTTAATACTTAAATGCAGGTGCGGCTTTCATTTGAGGCAAACATAAGGATATTTTAATTTAATATAAACTGTTAGCAGCAAGTAACCTAATTGAACTGTTTTTGGAAAGTATTTAAAACGCACACAAATTTTTGCCGATTTTGTGCCCAGAACCCATTCATAAAACTAAGGTTGCCTCTGTTTTTTTTAATTACAAGGCATTTCTTTGGTTGTTACTGAAAAGGAAGCCTTATCTACCTTAGGCGAAACCGTTGCCATTAAAAAGGGGTAAGAAATTACGGCAGCAGTCATACAATTGGCGGCGGGTTTTTGGCGCTGAATGGCAATGGTGGCATTATTATTAGCATCGGGGCTAATACTTTGAATAGAGAGGGCATGTCCGCCGCTTCTCTGTTCGCCGGCATAAGCGGCAATTACTGAGGTTTGGGTAAAATTTATTTGCGGCTGTGTTGGTTGGGGGTCAATGCCTATAAAAGTTTCATTCCAAAGAGCGTTAAAGTCTTCTTGGGTATTGATAAGTACTTGCTTAGGCGTTTCAATGGCGCAATGCTGCCCACTTTCAATCAATTCCCATGTATAACTGCTCTTGTTATTTGGGTTGGCATTATGGTTATTACCCGATGATTGACAGGCAGATAAACTGCTAAAAATAAAGGCAAGTAAAACTAACACAAAGTTGCACATACAAAAAGATTTTGGGGGTTTGCTAATATGGTTATGGTTTAAAAGTTCAACTGCAAGCAGGGCAAAACCAATACTTGCAGTTGAAAAGATAATAAAGAGAGAAAATTACCGCCTTGCTCTTTGATACACTTGGTTGGGGGCACACTGGTTGCCACAGGTAATACTGCCGGCGCTTACGGGTGCACCGTTTCGGGCGTGGATAATGCCTGCTACAACGGGCGCTGCCATAGAAGTGCCCGACATGGTAGCGTAACCGCCGCCTTTAAAGGTAGAATATACATTAGAACCCACAGCAACCCAATCAATGGGTGCAGCTCCAAAGTTAGAAAAGCCGGAGCAGGTGTTTTGGCAGGTAATAGAGCCTACGGTGTAAACCTTATTGCCATTTATACAGCCGGGCAAATCGCGGTTGGCACAAGCGCCGGAGTTTCCGGCGGCAATAACCACAAACGTACCGGCATTACCCAAGTTGCGCACGGCATCGCGAAGTGTAGGGTTAGCATTTTCACAATTGTTCCAACCGTATGACTGAATGCTCATGTTTACCACATCGCCCGGAATATCGTATTGTGCCACATGGTTTAAACCCGATATGATACCCGAAAAAGAGCCGCTGCCTGTATTATCCAGCACTTTTACCGGCACTACTCTTGCCCCTGCCGATACACCTACTACACCAAAGCCGTTGTTTCGGGCAGCAGCTATACCTGCCACATGCGTTCCGTGCCCGTCTCCGTCATTAATTGTTTCACCAGAAATGAATGACTTGGCAAAAGGAGAACTTGCTTGCACATTTAAATCGGGGTGGTCTAAATCAATGCCGGTATCCAAAATCCAAATCCAGGTAGCTTTGCCCGACCCATCAACCGGTCCGCCGGCATTGGTTACTGCACAGGTAGTTGTTTGGTTTAAGTACGACATTTCTTCCATGCAGGGGTCAAAATCTATGCCCACTACACTGGTTTCTACTTCGTAATCTTGGTAAACGCCCGCCACACTCTTGTTTGAACGCAAGGTTTTAACCTGCTCATCATTGAGTTTTGCAGCAAAACCCACCAAAACATCGCCAAACTCAGCAACTACGTTTGATTTACTAATGCGGCTTGTTTCTACTACCGATTGTATAGCGCTGATATTTTTGGTACGGGCGCTTCGGGTTGCTTCTTCTTTTTTTGCGCGGTCTTGAACAGGGGCGCGTTTTTCAGATACTACCGGTTTGGCTACCTCTTCTTTCAGAATAACAATAAATTGCCCCTGAATGGGTTTGGGTTCTTTGTTTCGGGCAGTGGTTAAACCTTCGTCAACGTCTTTTTGGGCTAATGCCACATTGGCAAATGCAAATAAAAGCAGCAAGGTTGCAAATAACTTTTTCATGGTTTTTTTGGTTTTTTGTTGTGATTTGAAAATTTGTTTGTGAATGATTGTTGTTGTTTACACCCTATTCACTTTTGAACCGGTGATGTTGTTACCTGATTGACAGATTTTTTTTGAAAAACCGCAAAACAAAATTCTAACAAACGTGAGGTTGGAATTAAAATGAACGCCCGATTGGGGTAAAGCCTGTGTGTGGTTTAGATGCACTTGATAAAATGGGCAACAGATTACGGTGCGTTGCACCTGATAACCAACAAGGTACGCATCTGTTCTACCAAGATTACGGGGCGCTGCCCCTTGCCCTTGTATGTTACCTACCACATAAATTGAGGTATTGGGTTATGCTAAGGTGCAGCGCACCGAAATATGGGTAGTAACCATGTTAAATGCCCCATTAACAAGGTGCAGCGCACCGAAATATATCGCCCCACCTGTCTGAAATCCTTTTGCGGTAAGCCTTTGCGCAAGCTCACAACTCCCACCTCATGTTAACAACCGGAAAAATTAGCCTAAACTGCTACCAAACAGCAACAGCCCCAATTGCTTTGTATGAGCAATTGGGGCTGTTGATATTTTATTGCTATAATTTTTTGGTAGTTACTTCAGTTTTACCGTAGCAACAGGAGCAGTATTGTTGGTTTCTTTACACTCATCTACCTTATTAAAGGGTGGTAAAAACTCCTCACCGGCGGCAGAATCTATGAGTAGTTGTAATTTAACCTTTTCATGAGTGGCAGGTACTCGCACATTTATTACGCCATTAATGGTTTGTGTACCGTTAGCGTTAAGCGCATTTACGTTGTAATAGCCGCCCCAAAAAAAGGTGTTTTGGTCAAAACGGCTAAACTGACTTTCTAACTTGCAAACTCCTGCTGCCACGCCGCCGCTGTTTTTAATGGTGGCGGTAAATTTAATGGCATATCGGCGGGTTTGGGTGGCGCCGCTGCCTTCGGTAGCGCCCGGCGTAACGGTGCCGGTGGTGAATGTGGTAATTTCTAAATCGGGCTTAAAGGCGCAAGCGTTAAAAGCTGGGTTGCTTACTGCATTGGTGATATTTCCCCCATTAGGAGGTGGAGGCAGTTGAACAGGTCGGGGTTTGGTGGACATGGTACCTATGCCCGACGAATCGGGCTGGGTAGAACCGGTTTCCTGTCCGTATGTAGTAGTATTTGCAAACATAAGCCAGCCCAAACAGCAGAACAGGGTAATTAGTGTTTTTTTCATGGTTTTTGAATTTTACAACGCAATAGATTACTTTTGATAATTAACCTACCAACATCGGGTTTTGTTACCTGTCGGGTTGTTTTTTTCATAAAAAAGTTGCCTTAAAATAGATACTGTTAGTAATTGCGCCTTATTTAGGCTAACTTTGTAACAATACTCTCCTCCAAAAATGAGCAATCTCAATAACATAAGCGCAAATGCCGTAACCCAAAAGTTACAGGAAGCCATTGACCTACACAAAAAAGGCCTCTACCGGCAAAGTTTAGATATACTAACAAAAATAACCTCTAAACTCGAAAACCTACAGGCATGGGAGCAGTATGTGTTAGCCCTAAACACAGTTACAGCTTGCTTCTTAGAGAAAGGGAACTTTGAACTGGCGGTAAAAAATGCCGCCAATGCAGTACAATATGCTATTAACCATTTAGAAACAACACATCAATACAAAGCTAATGCTTATTTTTTAAAAGGCTTGTGCCTGCTAAAACAACAAAATCATGAGCAAGCCCTAACTCATTTAGAACAAAGTTTAACCATTTGCCGACAAATATGGGGTATTAACCATGCAGAAGTGGCAAAAGTATTGAGCGCCATAGGAGCTGTTTTTACCGAAAAAGGCAACTTTCAACTTGCCAACCAATATCTGCATGATGCTTGCCATATGCTGCAAGCAACTCAAAATGAAACAAGTATAGAAATGGCAGACTGCCACCAAGATTTAGTGATATACCACTGGTATAAAGGCAATTTATTAAGCACCCTTCACCACTGCCGGATGTGTTTGGATATAAGATTGCATTTATTAGGTAATCATCACCCACAAGTTGCAAACGCCTACAACAACCTTGGAAATGCGTATGTTTACCTTGCCGATTTTGACAGCGCTATCGAAAATTTGCAAAAAGGGCTGACTATACAACTAAACATGCTTGGCGACCTGCACCCTAATACTGCCAATTGTTACCATAACTTAGGGAACGCTTACTATCAAAAAAGCGATTTTGACCGTGCTATTAACTACACCGAAAAAGCACTGCGCATACGCCTCCAAATTCTTGGTGAGTTGCACAGAAATACAGCTATCAGTTACCACAATATAGGCGCTATTTATTGGGGTAAAAATGATTTCCAAAACTCGCTTTCAAACTACCAAAAAAGCCTTCAAATAAGGTTAAACCTTTTTGGAGAGCTACACATGGATACCGCCGTCAGCTACCACAACATAGGAGCCCTTTACGACACCAATGGTATGCCCGAGCAGGCATTGCACTACTGCCAAAAAGCCCTGAACATAAGACTTAAAACATTGGGCGCTGAGCATCCCGATATTGCTTCGAGCTACAATAACATGGCAACCAATTTTATTGCCCTACATCAATACACCGATGCCCTGCATTATTGCATGAAAGGTTTGCAACTTTGGCAACAAACCCTTGGTAATAACCATTTTAACCTGGCGCGCGGCTACCATAACTTAGCCACTATATACCTAAAAATGGGTAACCATACAACTGCTGCACAGCAATACCAGCATAGTATTACCTACCTCATCGAAAATTACGCCCCTCAATCCGTTGCACAACTGCCAAACTTAACTAAATATAAACTCCCTATCCGCATTATAGGCACCCTAAAAAGTTTAGCCCAAACCCTCTTAGAACAATATACCCAACAACCCAAAAATACACAATCTCTTCTGCTGGCATGGTACTACAGCCACGCAGCCTCTTTACTTACCGACCAAATGCGCCAATCTTACAGCGCTAACGGCAGTCGCCTTTCTCTTGCCACCACTGCCAAAGAAATTCACCAACAAGCTACCAAAATCTGTTTACAAATTATAGCAGCAGCATCCTCAACAAACCTATCTACTGAATATAACCACCTTAGCAAACTAAACCCAAACCAACAATTGCCGCCACCCCATTATGCCGCCCAAATTGCCTTTCAGTATGCCGAAAAAAGTAAGGCAATGGTGCTACTCAGCAATCTCAAAGATGCTCAGGCTCGTTTTGTAGCCGGTATCCCGATGCCTTTGTTAGAAGAAGAAAAAGAATTGCGCCTTAATCTTACCTATTATGAAAAACGTATCTTACAAGAACAAGAAAAAAAAGTGCAAGACCAAAATTTACCGCAAATAGCCGAATGGAAAAACGGTTTTTTTGAACTCAAAAACAAGTACGATGAATTAGTTGCCACTTTTGAAAAAGATTATCCCGATTATTACCTGTTAAAGTATCAGACCGAAACTGTTAATATAAGCCACTTGCAAAAAGCCCTGCCCCATAAAACCTGCATGGTGGCGTTTTTTTTATCCGACAACTATATTTACGCTTATACCATTACCCAACTGCATTTTACCGTATTACAAACGCCCAAACCTCCCGATTTTGACGATGATGTTAAAGATTTTCTTCACTTTGGCATAGGCGCTTTTGGAACCAAACAAATCAGCAAAAAAGAATACCTGCACTTGGGGCACCGGCTTTACCAACTGCTCTTACAACCTGTTGTAAACCAACTGCCAACCAATGACTTTGCTAACCTCATTATTATTCCCGATGGCATACTGGCTACACTGCCCTTTGAGGCGCTCCTTACCCACCAGCCGGCAGATAAAAATATACCTTACTCCCAACTTCCTTACCTTGTATTAAATTACAGCGTCAGCTACCACCTTTCGGCTACGCTGTGGCATTACCAACAACAAAAAGCGCCGCGTAAACAACACCAATCAAACACCTCTGTTAAATCTTACTTAGGCATAGCGCCCGTTTACAACCAAACCCCACCTGCCAATACCACAAACGGGCAAACCCAAAATGAACAGGCATCAACTGCCCACTATAAAACACTTCCGTTTTCGGAAGATGAAATTGGTAAAACCCGCCAATTGTTTACCCAATCGGGGTTAAGCGCCGATGCCTTACTGCATCATCGGGCTACTATTGCCAATTTCAGCCGGCTTGCCAATGCCTATCACTACATACATTTTGCGGCACATGGCATATTAAATGAATCAAAACCCGAACTTACCGGCATCCTTTTTTCGCCCGATGAAACCAACCCCACCGAAGAACAGGTATTGTATTTGGCAGATGTTTTTAACCTTAGGCTAAATGCCCAGTTGGTAGTGCTTAGCTGCTGCGACAGCGGTGTGGGTAAAGAAATTAAAGGCGAAGGAGCGCTTGCCTTAAACAGAGGCTTCCTTTATGCCGGCGCTAAAAACGTTGTTTACACCCTCTATAAAGTAGATGACCAATACAGCAGCCAATTAGTAGGACATTTGTTTGAATGTATTTTGCAGCGACTACCTTACCACAAAGCGCTCAGGCAAGCAAAACTAAATATGATAGCACAAAATAACTTGCCTGTTTACTGGAGCGGATACGTGTTAATGGGCACACCATAATTCCCGATTGCTTATAAACTAATTATGCCGGAAGCTATTCAGTTTCCGGCATAGTTGGTTTATGTTGTAAACAGAGGTTAAAAAAGTGTTACGGTAATAACATTACTGAGGTTATTATTTTCTTTACACTCATTTACTCTTACATAAGCGGGTAAAAACTCCTCTGCACAGGGCGAATCAACAAACATACGCACTTTTGCTTTGTTATGACTCACCGGCACACTTATGTTAATAACACCCTGTATGGTGCGGGTAGCGCCGGCTGCCAATGGTGCAAAATCCATACAACCACCCCAGAAAAAACTATTTTGGTCATTGCGGCTAAACTCTCCAAGCACTTTGGTAGCCACACTGGCAGCGCCGCCGCTGTTTTTAACCACCGCCGTAAAAGCCACCGTATAACGGCGGGTTTGGTATGCACCGGTTCCTTCAATAGCGCCCGGCGTTACGTGTAATGTGGTAAAGTTGGTAAAATGCAAATCGGGTTTAAGTAGGCAAGGATTTAAGCCCGGATTGGTATTAAGCCCGGGTTTTAAAATGTTGGGGTTTACGTTAATTGACTGGGCTTGCATAGCCATTGTGCTTACCAACACAAGCAGTAAAGAGGCGAAAAACGAAGCAAAAAAGGTTTTCATAATTTTCAAGGTTTTAAATGATGAGGAAGGTTTTCAAAAGTTTTGGTTAAGGTTTTTGTTTGTGTTACACCCTATTCACTTTTACAATAGGGATAGTGTTACCTGTTTGCAGCTCTTTTTTCAAAAAAAAACCCGCCATGTTTATGATAACATGGCGGGTTGATAAAATATCGGTTTTAAGGGGCTGAATTAGTTTTTACATTGCCCTTGTGTCCACTTGAGTACGCCTGCTTTTCGGGCAAGACACTCGTTTTCATAAGTAATGCCGTTGCAGCCACATACCGGCTTCCACAGAAAGGTGCAGTCTTCATTGGGGTTTTTCACCTTAGATAAATCCACACAATCTTTACCCACATTGGGTAGTTCTTGCTGAGGTTTGGGTGGTTGGTAATCTGGTGGCGGGTTGGGGTCGGTATTAGGTTTGGGAATTACGGAGGTATTGGTGTTTTTTTGCTGTACATTTCCGTTGCCGGTATTTTTTGAGGAGTTGCAGGCAAAGCCATAAAGCAGCAAACACAGTGCTATGAGGGTAAGGTACTGTTTAGGGCACATAAATTACAATTAAGTTTAAAAACCTATCGGCAACAGAGCAATGCCTGTTACCGATAGGAAAGTTAATAAAAGGAAGGTGTGTTATCTGCCCGATTCATCGTTATCGGGTTTTGCAGTTCGGTTATTGTTTTGGGTAGGCTGTCCGCTGCGTACTTGTTTAGCAATAGTTCTAACGGTTGCGGGGTCGGGGTTAATGGCTTCGGGAGCATTTTTAAGCATTGGCACTACACCCAAAAAAGGCTGGTCTTCTTTAATGCCTTTTTCATTGGCAACAGAAACTATTGTTTCAAAGAAGTAAGCGGGTTGAATGAAATTGCCACCGCCGTCGAAATACATTTTTTGAATACGCTTAATTTTAGGAGATGCACCTTGTCCAAAATTGAGATTTACAATTTTTCCGAACTCTTTTTCGGCATCGGCTTGGGTTCTTAGTTCAGTTGCCAGTACTTTTCTTTTTGCAGTAGGGCTGGCTGTGTATTCTTTCCATGATTTTGAAACGCCCAATACCTCGCCTTTGTTGCCTACATGCACAATGATGCGCGAACCGCTGCCCGATACCGGAACGCCGTCAATAACCCGTCCGTAGGTAAAGGTTTGTATTTTATCTATCACTTGCCCGTTATCGGCAGAAGAAGCCTTAATGCCACCTGCGTGTATAAGCTGCATTTCGGCGGTGTTTTTAGGGTTAAGGTCATTCGTTGCTAAAAATTGTTCGGCATTTTTTTGAGCTTGTTTTACATCGAGCAACTGGGGTTTAAAATCGCCTTCATAATTTTTGGTACTTCGGCTAAAGGAGATTCTGCCTTTGGTGCCATCGGTAATAAAGTATTCTGATGGGTCTTTATCGTTTTGGTAATTTACCTCAGAGCCTGCAAGGCGTTGGCTGCTAATGCCCAACTGACCTGCAATTTTAGCTACTGCGGGACTTTTTGAAAGGGCTGCTTTATCAACGGTAATGACTGAAAGGTTGTCGTTTTGGAAATGGTCAATAACCGGTGGGGGAGGAGAGAGTTTTAAACTCATTGTGCTAAAATAAAAGCCGGCTAAAAGCGCCATGGCAACAAAAGAAAAGATGTATTTTTTCATGGGTTAGTATGCTGTTTAAAATGAAAGAAAGTTTTTTTCCAGGAGTTGAGATTAAAAATGAGGTTTAATTGGGGTTTAGTATTGCCAGTAATTCCACATACCACTACAACCGGGTGCGGGGTCGGCGGCATAACTTCCTAAGCGGTCGTTGAGGCAGTTGTTACCTACTACACACGAAGCCCAGCCCGGATACGGAGAGCCATCGCTCATTGAAGGGTTAAAAATCCAGTAGCGCTCATCATCAACACTGGTAAACCAAGCATCTTTTACCTTCCAGTTTGATTTTAACCGAGAGGCAAAGTCAAAGGGAATATCAGTTTGTGCTGCCGAGGCAAGGCTTCTAAAACCCAAAAGCATGTGTAATCCTTTAAACATATTGCAGTAAGGAGTCCACCAATCGCTACGCTCTGGGGCTGAAACTACGGTATTGCACGAAAAGAATACCATAAACTCAAGGTCATTATCGCCCAGTGGCATGTTGGTTACATTAGCGCCGCTGCCGCAAGCCATGTAGTAAGAGTTGCCATGACCACAATAAAACGCCAAATCTTGGTCATCAACATAGCTGTTGTTGCTGGTGGTAAACATGTAGGGTGCTGCATAGTAGTACTGGTCAAAATCGTACCGGTGCGACCCAATGACAGGATTGTTGGTAAAAGCATTGCCAAAATGCCAGCAATTGTAAATCATCACGTCTTGGTAAGAACCATCGCCTACATAAGTGCCAACATGGTTTTGCGCTCCATAACTCCATTGGCATACAACCAATGCAAACAACACTATAAAGTGTTTGAGGGAAAAATGTGTTTTCATGTTTTTTGTTTTTTACAAGAAGAAAGAAAAAGTTGTGTTTTGAGGTTGTTATACCCTAATACTTTTGAAATGGGGGTAGTGTTACCTGTTTGTAGCTCTTTTTTTATTTTTTTGAGTTGCCTGCAACATTTTTTGCTAAAAAAGGGGGCAGAATTGCTCTGCCACCCTACATAAATCATACAACTGAAAAACAGAGTGCTTCAAAGAAGCATCTAATTAAAGTTTACGCCTATAAGTGATACCGAAATAGCTGTTAATGGTTCTACTTTTTTGGTAATTATGGTCATAATATCGCCGGTGGTAATGCTCAAAAAGGCTTTGTTGCTGCCCAATGATATGGCTAAGCCGGCAGGTACGCGCCAACCAAACGATGGGTTGTAGTAAGCCCCGGCGCTCAAATGAATTTGTTGTGGTACAATGCCTAAATCAAAGCCCAGCAGGTAGCCGGGGGTGTAGCCGTAATCTTGCCGTTGGTTTCGGGTAGGAAAAAGCATATCGGTATAAAGGCTGAAACCTTTGGTAAACCGATAGGTAACATTAAACCTAAGTTCGGCATTGGTGGGTGTAGAAAACCCCTGCCCCTGCGAAAAAGGCAGTATATTGGCAAAATCTTTTACCTCCTGCACTATTTTGTAGGTATCAATGGTTTGCAGCGAGTCTGAAGGGTTTACTTGCACATTATTTGCCTGCATTACGTTATCAGACCACTTCAATTTACCCATGTTAATGGCGGCAAAATCAACACTTAGTTTGTTTTTATACATAAAGTGGATGCCTGCGCTAAAACTCTGCCCTCTGCCCGATGCGTCAAAAAGCCGGCCGGATTTTTTGGTAAACAGCGAGTCAATGGTTAATTGCCCAACGGCATAATAAAAATCGGAAAAAGAAGAATTGCCCGATCCGGTAGAATCCGATGCCACACTGCTGTCATAATGCCCTATACCCCAAAGTTGCCGGTAGGTAGCGCCCAGCACTAATTTTACCTTATCATTGTTAAACACCGTGCGCCCATAGCTGATATTTAACTCGCGGGCATGGTTGTAAAGTACGCTCGATTTTAGGGGTTTACCATCGGGTCCCAGCGGCATGTTGCTGTTATTGGCGGGTAAATCCTGATTGAGCAGGGTATCGGCAAAAACGGTGGTAGCCACTTGTTGGTCAAGGTGCATAAGACCGGTAACATAATCGCTCAGGTTTAGCGCAAGCCCGCCAAATCCTTCCTTAATCCACGCCCCCGAAATCCAGTTGATGTGCATAGTGCCGTTTAGGCGCAGGTCGCCGCCTTCGGTAACTAAGTTTTGCAACAGTTTATCCTTGCTCATTTGCGAAATAGAATCGCGCGAAAAAAGGAAGTTCATTACATCTTTGCGCTCAAAGTTGTTGCTGTGCGCATTAAAGCCCACTTGCATAAGGTTTAGGGTAGCTCCGCTTTGCGAGCTGGTTCCCAAATAAGCCGGATTGATGTTTTGCACATGACCCAATATGTTACTGGTTTGTCCGCCTCCATAAACCAATTGCGCACCGTTAAAAGTAGCATACATTTGTGCATGGCATACTTGTGCCATTGCCAATAGGCATAAAGCCCACAAACATGTTGGTAAAACAGCATTTTTCATTGTTGTATGATTTTTTTGTGAAAATAAATGGCGTTGTTTTACCCCATTCACTTTTAAACAGTGCATTTTGTTACCCGATTGGGGTAAAAAATGATACCTATTGGTTGGTTTTAGCCAATGTTATAGGGTAACCTGTATAGCTTTTCCAATCCCATACAATTTTTCACAAAATAAATCCAACAAAAAAAATTCAAAAAAGGCACGCTACGTGTGCGCTTGTACAGTTGCCCATTTTCATATACTTTATTCTACTACATGTACCTTTATTACATAGTATTTGTTTGCAGCATACAGGGTGGCAAGGTAAATACCTGCCGGCAAGTTGCGGGCAGTATTTAGGGCAATGGGCGCTCCTGCAAGTTCATGGGGAGGCAACCGGTGGTGCAGTAAGGTTCTGCCCTGCATATCTGCCAGCATTAAGGAGGCAACTGTGGTAGGGGGCAGCGGCCGGGTTATTTGAATAGCCTGCAACTGTGGCATGTATTTTAGCATTGGCATATAGGGTAAAGCATTTTCTTGTATGCCCACAGGGTAATCCGACACCTCAAAAAACCATACATCGTGGTTGCCATGCACAGGTTGTTGTTGGCGGTAACCGCCGCCAAGGTCGCCATCGGTAGAATCGGTATAACCGGCTATCATGAGGTTGCCAAAACTGTTTTGAATAAGACCATTGCCAAAATCGTATAACGAGCCGCCAAAAAGTTGTGTCCAAATGATATTACCGTTGTTTCCGTTTAGCTTTACCACATTTACGTCCCAGATGTAATTAGGGGGCAAAACAGTATGGTCATAGTTAATACCCATGCCATACACATTGCCCGATGTGTTATCATATACAATACCCCTGCCGGTATCTGATGCAGGCGCGCCTATGGTTCGCTGCCAAACAATGTTGCCGGTGGCGTCAATGCGCACTAACCACATATCATCGGCGCCAAAATTTTGGGTAAGGTCGCCATCGCTTGATATGCTATCACCCATAAAAACTACGCCGCCATCGGGAGTAAAGGCAAGGGCAGTGCCGGTATCGCCTAATGTGCCTCCATAGGTTTTTTGCCAGAGCAGTAAGCCATTAGCATCTAATTTTAGCAGCCATACATCACGGCTGCCTTTATTAAGGGTAACGTTACCATCAGTAGAAGAGGTAGCGCCTATAACCCATAGCTGGTTTAGTGTGGTATGGTAAGCAATATCAGCGCCGGTATCATTGGCAGAGCCTCCGTAGTTGCGCTTCCAAATAATATCGCCATTAGCGCTGCTGAGTTTTAGCACCCAAAGGTCTTTAAAACCCAGGTTATCGGTAAAATCGCCGTTGGTAGAATCGGAGTGTCCGGTAATAACGATATTGCCATCGGGTAAAACCAATACCGAACGGAAAAAGTCTTCGCCCAAACCGCCCAAAACCTTTGACCACTGTATGGAGCCCGATGCCGATAGCTTAACCACCCAGCAGTCTATGCCGCCAAAGTTAATGCCCACATCGCCATCGGCCGATTGGCTGTAACCTACTGCTACTATACCGCCATCGGGTGTGGCGGCAAGGTCGTAGGCTTTTTCAATATCTGTGCCGCCTGTTATGGTTTGCCAAAGTATTTCGCGGTTGGCATTAAAGCGTACAATGTGGTAATCATAATTAAACGGGCTGCCGGTATAACCTGCCACGGCAAACCCGCCATCGGGCATTTGGATTAGGCTTTCTGCCTGCTCATCGGTAGCAAAATTGCCATAAGTAGTTTGCCAAGTTATAACAGGTTGAGCCTGCATGGTGCAAGTAAAACCCATTAAAAAACTAAAAAAGAAAACACCAAGCAGTTGTTTCATGCAGAAGTGAGAAGAAAAAGAGTGGAAAAAGGCAGGCTAATGATAATCAATAGGTGGTTAAAGTTGGGCAATTTGGCGTTTATCATGCCCATAAACATCTCTGCCAAATTGTAATTTACCATTGTCATCAACCCAGGTGGTGAGGTAAAAAATGGTAACACTTACGGGCTGTGGCAGTTTGGCAAACTGTTCTTTTCCGCTATACATAGCAGAGCCTATGCTGCCTTCTGTCCATTTACTGCCATTGAGCATAAGTTGTGCTAATTTTTTAGGCTCTTGTACACGCACGCAGCCATGACTTTGGGCACGGTAAGCGCCGCCAAAATCCACCTTATTGGGGGTATCATGAATATAAATGCCAAAGTTATTGGCAAACGGAAACTTAACCAATCCCATGCTATTGGTAGTTTTGGGGCGTTGGCGCATTTTTACGCGGCGTTTTTCAATGGTACTCCAATCTACCTCGCGGGGGTCGGTTTTTTTACCGTCAATAAAAACGTCCACATCGGCGGTAATGAGTACGGCGGGGTTCATAATTATGTATTCCATTTCTTCCCAGCCTATGCTTGGCGGTATAGTCCAAGTGGGGCTAAAAACTACATTGGTCATGGGTTTATTTACTATAATGGGTGTGGCGTGTTTAGGTTCGCCCACTACCACCACAATTTGGTCAATTTCTTTATTATTGTCAAAAACGTGCATTTTAAATTCGGGGATATTCACCCAAACCCTTCGCGGGCTTACCGAATCGGGGTGTGGCAGCCACCGGTATCGTTCCATGTTAATGGCTATTTTTTGGGCAAGTTCTTGGTTGGTTAGGTTGTAATCGGGCGCTTTTGCCTTGGGGTTATCTTGGGCAGCCTGCCGGTATTGGGCATATTGCTGTTGCAGTTTTTGGTAGCCTTCGTAAGCCGGCGCTGCGGCGGTAATAAATTGGTTTATTTGTCCTGCTGATAGGGCGGCGGTTAAAGCGGCGGCGGCGGGTGGTGTTTTGGCGGGTAAATCCCAGTTTTTGGCGGGGGTTAAGTAGCCGTTATTTAAATCGGCGGCATAAGCTAAGGCAGAGGCGGTAAGCAGCACATCATATTGGGCTTTACTGCTCAATAGGGTATCATAAGGGGCATTAGCGGCTGCCCCTGCCAGTATTTGCTGTTGTTGGAGCAGGGGTTGCAGCAGGTATGTTTGGGAGTTTAGGGCATGGTTGGGGGCATTTTGCAGCTCTTGTATATAGGCAGCAGCGGCAGGCAGCGGTTGTCCGGCGCTGGGGTCTATCCACAGGGGTTTATTATCGGAGGTTTGATAGGCAGTTTTTAATGCTTGCTGAACATGGCTTATATTTTTAGGCTTAAACCATTTGGCAAGGCTATCGGGCAAAAACTGTTGTTGCAGCAGTTGCCCTATGTTTACCTGCATTAGCGAGTCGGCTGTGGCACGGCGTTTGGCTTCTTTGTCTTGGGTACTTATGCCTGTGCAAGCTGCCAATGCTAATAAAATAAAGGCAATAAGCCCGATTTGTATTCTTTTAGTAAAAGGGAGTAAGGTCATTTTACCGGTTTTTATGCTGCAAAATTGCAAATATTTAGGCAAAAAAAGAAACACTGCCTGTAAAACAGTTTGACAACCGCTTCCTCTGAAGCAATTTGGCAAAAAATGGAGTGTGGTTAAGACGGAATTAACAGATAGTTATATTACAGCGCCACCTGCCCAAGCGTTAAAAAGTTTTCTTAATTTTGCGCCGTTAAACCCAAAAGGTTTGGGTAAGAAAAGTAAGTTAGCTGTGAGCAAAATAAATGCGGTTATGTAGCCATATAAGCTCAAAAGCAGCGCTTGTACTTTATTAGGAAGCCTTTTTTTATTTTATATGCACCACGCCATTTCTACCTCTCAAATTTTAACCACTTACCATGCCTGCCGCCTTGCGCTTGCACCCCAAAGCTCTCTATCGGTAAGTGCGGAGGCTACTCAAAAAATAGCCGACTGCCGCGCCTATTTAGACCATAAAATAACCAACACCCACGCCCGTTACTATGGCATTAATACCGGTTTTGGGGCGCTTTACAATGTAGCCGTATCTGATGAAGATTTAAAATTGCTGCAACAAAACCTGCTTGTATCGCACGCCTGCGGCGCCGGCGCTGAGGTGCCGCCCGAAATAGTGCGGCTTATGCTGCTGTTAAAAATACAATCGCTTAGTTACGGGCACTCCGGCGTGCAGCCGGCAACGGTAGAAAGATTGGTGTATTTTTTTAATAACCACCTTTTACCGGTGGTATATGAACAGGGTTCGCTGGGTGCATCGGGCGATTTAGCGCCGCTTTCGCACCTATCGCTCCCGCTTATAGGTTTAGGAACGGTGTATTTTGAGGGTAAAAAACAAACTGCTACGCAGGTTTTACAACAGCTCAACTTAGCTCCCATTTGGCTGCAACCAAAGGAGGGGCTGGCGCTTATAAATGGCACCCAGTTTATGGCGGCTTATGCGGTATGGTGTGTGCAGCAGGCTATTACCCTTGCTGCCTGCGCCGATTTAATTGCCGCCGTTTCGTTTGATGCTTTTGACGGGCATACCCACGCACTCCACCCACTTATACACCAAGTAAGGCAACAACTTGGGCAAATACAAAGCGCCCAAAACCTAAGCCGGTATTTGGAAGGCAGTAAAATAGCCCAACAAGTAAAACAGCACGTGCAAGACCCCTACTCTTTTAGGTGTGCGCCACAGGTACACGGCGCTTCATTAGATGCCATAAACCATGTAAACCAAATTATTACCCGCGAAATTAACGCCGTTACCGATAACCCACTGCTGTTTGAGGCGGAAGACTTAATTGTATCGGGTGGTAATTTTCATGGGCAGCCTTTAGCTTTGTCGCTCGATTACCTTGCCATTGCTATGGCAGAATTGGGCAGCATATCAGAAAGAAGAACCTATACCCTGCTCGGCGGTCAGCGACAGTTGCCCCCGTTTTTAGCACAAGAACCGGGTTTGCACTCGGGCTTAATGATACCCCAATATACCGCCGCCGCATTGGTAAGCCAAAACAAGCAGCTCAGCACCCCCGCTTCGGTTGACTCTATACCCTCCTCTAACGGGCAGGAAGACCACGTAAGCATGGGCGCTAATGCCGCCACTAAATGCCATAAAGTGGTTCAAAATTTAACCCATATTTTAGCTATAGAACTGCTCACTGCTGCTCAAGCGCTCAATTTTAGGAAAAAAACTGCCTCGCCGGCGCTCAAAAGCTCTCCCATTATAGAAAAACTGCTCCAACACTACCGAACTTTTGTGCCTTTTAACTCGCACGACCGCCTCCTGCACACCGATATTGCCCAATCCTTGATGTTTGTTAAAGAAATGCTGCCCCAATATGTGCAAGAACAACCCGATATGGTTTAACCGGTGGTGCAACGCGCTTGTACTTTGTTATCCTAACAAAAGTTAAATAAACGGCTATTTTAGGCAATAAAGGCGGGGTAATGGTTAATTTTGCAACCCCAAAAAACCTGCCCGCCAATAAGGCAAAACAAGTGGCGTATGGGCGTTTTTTAAACCGGTAATTCTTAGTTCAAATAGTAAATAAGTTATGCTGCTACAAAACCTCACGTTTGCTAATCCGCTGTTTCTGGCGCTGCTATTGCTGTTGCCATTAGCGGCGGTATGGCAGTGGCGCAAATATGAGCAGCAATATCCGGAGCTTAAAATGTCGGGTTTAGGGGGTGTAAAAGGCATTGGTAATTCATGGAAATCAAGGTTTCGGCCGTTTTTAACCATTTTTAAAATAGCTGCCTTGGCGCTGCTAATAGTAGCGTTGGCACGTCCGCAAAACCGGTTTTCGGAAGAAAAAATTACCGCCGATGGCATAGATATTATGCTGTCAATGGATATATCGGGCAGTATGCTGGCGCGCGATTTTGAACCCGACCGCCTCAATGCAGCCAAACAAATGGCGCTGGAATTTATTAAATCCCGAAAATATGACCGCATAGGGTTGGTAGTATTTGCCGGCGAAAGTTTTACCCAATGCCCCGCCACTACCGACCATACCGTACTCGCCACACAACTCCAACAAATTGAAAGCGGTATGGTAGAAGACGGAACCGCCATTGGCATGGGTTTGGCTACTGCCGTTAGTAGGTTGCAGGAAAGTAAAGCCAAAAGCAAAGTTATCATTTTACTCACCGATGGGGTTAATAACTCCGGTTTTATAGACCCCCTAACCGCCGCCGAAACCGCCCTGCAAACCGGGGTAAAAGTTTACACCATAGGCGTAGGCACACAAGGGTACGCCCCTTTTCCGGTGCAAACAATTTTTGGTATTCAGTACCAACGCATGGCAGTAGAAATAGACGAAACCCTACTTAAAAAAATAGCCGATATGACCGGCGGACGCTACTACCGCGCTACAGAAAACCAAAGCCTCCGACAAATTTATGAACAAATTAACCAATTGGAAAAAACTAAAATAGAAGTTGCCCGAATTAGCCGTTATACCGATAAGTTTCACCTTTTTGCCCTTCTTGCCGCACTATGTTTGGCAATGGAAATTTTGCTCAGAAATACCCTTTTTAAAGGACTGAATTAAGTGGGTAGGTAGTAGTGGTTAGTGGTTAGTGGTTAGTGGTTAGTGGTTAGTGGGTAAATTCACAACTCATAACTCATAACTCATAACTCATAACTCATAACTCATAACTCATAA